>Ga0315281_10000452_pt1 | contig 56829 bp, 94 predicted proteins | sample YL17G07_0_MG_FD_204540 | JGI IMG/M metagenome (GOLD analysis project Ga0315281, IMG submission 204540) | Sediment microbial communities from Yellowstone Lake, YNP, Wyoming, USA - YL17G07_0 | ecosystem: Environmental > Aquatic > Freshwater > Lake > Sediment | place: USA: Wyoming | collected...
GGTGGGAGCTTTTGGAAGCCTTCCTTTCACACCTTCAAGTATTTCTTCTGATAAGATTTGTTGTCCTCTTGTCATTTTATTTTCTCCTTTCCTTTTTACTCTTTCCCCATTTACTGAAGGAAAGTTTTCGAGATGGTTTACTTTTTGTTATCTTGAAAAGCTTCATCTTAATAATTCAACCAGCTTCGATCATCTCCCCCAACCATATCCCCTTCCTCTTTTAAGAAGGTGAGATCATGCTTGGCTGGATCGAGATACTCTTTCTCTGCTTTGGGAGTCTCTTTATCTTTAAACTGTCCCAGCTTCTGGAGGAGTGACCCAACATTGTAAGCGTTCCCTAAACAGAACACCCCAATCATAAATGCCATCACCAAATCATCATGGCAATTATAATCAGCTTCTCCACTGTTGTTGGTGTTACGGACAAAGGAGAGCATCTCATCAATCAGTTCTTCTGAGTTAATTTCAAGGATGCCAGCGGTAAGACAGGTGGAAAGATAAGAGCAAGCGATGGGTTTGGTGCTCACATTAGTTTCCCATCCAAGTTTACTCGTCCGTGCATTTTTAAACCTATCAATATACTCCCATTGATAGATGTTCCAATAGATATGTTTGAGTTCTGCAAGAGTGGTAAGCCCAGGATGCTTACATTCTGGCACCGCTAACCCATCATTATACATCCTCCCTACCGCTGCAATCGTCCCAGCAAAGAGGGTTGGATCAATATACCCCTTCCATTCTGCAACCTGTTTGATGAGAGGAGAACCTTTTGGGCATCTTAATACCTCAATGGTGGATGGGTCATTCCCAACCAGTCCCTCTCCAACATCAGCAGCGATGACATAATCATATCCATCTTTGGGAAATTCCCAGATGGAGAAGCTACCACTTTCATTCTCAACAAATCCAAATTCTCCGATATCTCCCACCTTCATCGGAGGTTTACATTGATTTCTTAATTTGAGAAGGAGACGTTTTGAGAGATAAGGGGTACCTTTTGAGATGAAAGCTTCTTCGTCATCAGAAGGGTATTCTTGATGGAACTTGTCAACATCATCATCAAAATCAAGAATCTTACTTCTTCTCCAATTAAGCTGTTCCCCTGTAGCATGGAATTTCTGCATAAGATAAAGCTCTTCCTCATCAAGAGTACCAAGGAGATCAACCCTTTCTTGTTTGCCTTGGAAGGGTTTGGTGTATTCAGGGAAAGTAAGCCAACCAAAAAAGACAGGATAGAAATTGGAATATTTTCGAGGAGAATTTAAACTCTTCTTTGCTTTCTTCCATTGCTCATAAAAGAATCCCTGCCTTCCATTTCCTGTTGACTCATACACCTTAACTGTCCCAGGGAGGTCTTGGATGGAGGGAACGGTTGAGGTTATGAGTATTTCAGCATTTTCGTAGTAGGCAACCTCAGAGAAATGACCAAAAGAATATCCTCCTGAACGTGAGGCTGTTCCTGTGTTAGCAGAGAAGACCTCCATGAAGGATCGTAAGCCTGGATTGGTGAATCGCTCCTTATCATTTGGATTCTCAAAAACAAATTCTGTCTTTGAGGAGTATCTTTTCATTGGACGAAATGCTTTTGGTAGCTCATCATAGAAGAGTTTTGCCATTCCAAAAATCTTCCCAAGAGATGGTTTATCATGGGTGACAATAAAACCACCTGTATTTGGGATGGTGGTGGTTTGGTGAAACTGTCTTCCATCTACATATGTAGAGCAACCAATCCTTCTATCTTTAAGGATAATGACCCGAACCATCCCTGTTGTTTTAAGCTGCCACTCCCATACCTTATGGAGGCGTTCTTGCTCAACGTTAAAGATGAAAGGGATAATCTGGCGTTTCTCAGTTCTTATTTTGAGAAGGTTCTCTGAATAATAACGGAAATTACTAATTTTGGTTAGATCAATCTGCGTCAACATTTGATTCGCTTTGTTCTACTTTTGGGAGTGCTTCTTCAATTGATTTTAAAGGTTCAAAATCTTCTTCTTTATCAATCAGACCAAAAAGGAGATCAGCTTCACTTGAGGGAGTCTCATCATCTTCCTCTTGAGGAGAGCCTTCAGAGAGGATGTCCTCAATCTGATCAACCTTTTCTGGGAGGGAGGAGAGGGGAGTTCTGATTGTCTCCCTGATTGTCACCTCTCTTAACCTCTCCTCATAGCTTTTCCCTTCCTCAGTCTCTCCCCCATTTCCTCCATTCCCCCCATTTACTCCACCAATAAGCTTAACAGCTGACCCTACCACTGCATTAGCAGCTTTTAATTTAAGCTCTGTTGGGTATCCATTAGAGGTATTGAGGATATCTCTATAAAGTTGTGTCCCCAGTTTTGCCCCTTCAAGGAGATTCTCTTGGATATCAAAGATAACTTCCTCCCTTCTTAAAAGCTTCTTTTTTAACTCTAACCTAAAAAGAGGGGAATTGATAATGATGGAAAAGCGAGAAGAAGTAATCCCAAACTCCTCCCTAATCTCCTTTGGAGCTTGGCCCAAGACCATCCTATTCATAATCTCAATAAGACGTGGGGTGATTCGTTTTACCCTGTAAGGTTGTAAGGATGATGCATCCATTTAGAGCTCTCCCTTTACTAATAAGTATAATAAAGTTTAAAAGGAAAGTCAAGAGAAATCTACCCCCCTAACTACCCGAAACCATTAAAGAAAAAATTTTTATGGCAGAGGTTAGCTATGATTAGCCCTTCTATCCTTCCTCCTATTCTGAGCATAACCAAAAAAAATTTTTGATGAGAGGGTAATTTCCCCCCCCACACCCTCTCCGCTTTCCACCTGGTACTATACACTATGTTTTGGGATGGGGTTTTTTGTTTGGATTATGAGACAGGAATATTTAATAAGAAATCATTGGAAGGAATGAATTGAATGGAAGGAATTGGAGAGAAAAAAAGGGAAGCAAGAATGTTAATTGCTTCCCTTATTTAATATATTAAACTGTTTGTTTACTTCCCAAACCCATGAGACTTCATTCCTTTTCTTATTTCTGCTTGCTTTTTAAGCAAGGCTTCGACTTCGTCAGCGGCTTTGTTCTGCCCAAGTTTACGGAGTGAGGTCACAAGTTTTTCACTTGCTTTTTGGGCTTGGACTTCAGGATCTCCTTGTCCCTTTCCTGCTTTGACGGCGTCAGTTTTAATTCGCTTTGCTGTCCATATTGCATCAAGACAGTCGCTCTCCCCATACATTTCTTTAGCTTGTGTCATGTTTAAAGGAAGAGGCAAGTCATATACAATGGGCTCGACCATGTCCGCATTTTTAAAGACACGTCTTTCAATGTATTCCTTTTCATTGTCCTTAACAATGCCTCTTTTCAAAGTTAATGACATGAATTTTCCGTCAACCAGTTTTCCGTCATTAGGCAATTTTTTTGCCTCTTCCAAAGTCATTTTACTGAACTCATTTACTTTCGCTTTTTCCATTCTTTTAACTCCCTTCCATTTTAAAATATTGTTTTAGCATGATTGCCTTTTCCTTTTTTGTCATCCCTTAAAATTGCATACAATGTACAACATTGCTTTAAGGGATGCACTATTTAATTATGACTTAAATGTATCACATCCCTTTTCTTTTGTCAAGTCTTTTTTTCATGATCCTAAGTTTTTCTTTTCACAAAGTTTATGTCATTATTACAATAATGAATTGCATAAAATATGCCACTCTTCCAAACTTTCTTCGATCCCACCTTCCATTTTAGCCTATCATCCAGACCTTAAAGGGAAAAGTGGTAGCGATTTTCTTTAATAATAACATAAGGTTAAACTTTTCTTCTCTAAGTTACTGCCACCTTATCTGTTAGTATGCTTCCTAACTTATTGAAATGACTAAGGAATACCCTTATTTGTAATGGATTACTTATTTTTAGCCCGCTTTCCTCTTCTTCCCACCCACCCTTTCCATCTTATTATTGCTACCCTTTACTTTGAGATTATGATCCTTATTATATATATTATTTATAATATATAGTAGATGATAGATGATAGAGAGAGAGGAGGAGAGCGTGTCAAAAGGTGACGCAGGATGAGAAGAGGAGAGTGCGTCAAAAGAAGTGGGAAGGGAAAGAGAGAAGCGGGGGTAAATTAAGCAATCTACTACATAAAAGGGTATTCTTTAATTATTTCATTATGTTAGGACATATAGTGATAGATAAGCCCACAGTAACTTAGAGAAGAAAAGTGTAAGTTATTGAAATTATTAATAAAAATAAGGCTTGACAAATAACAAATGAATTGTTATACTTATAATAACTTCAATAAAGAAAGGATGATAAGATGAAAAAGAGAGAAGAGAATACTGTAGAAGAGAGATTTATAAAAGGAGATCTAATAAGGAGTTTAAGAGAGGAGGGGTTTAAGATAAGCAAACCTATCTGGCCAAAGTACCTCCTTATCTCACCAGTTGGAAAGATTATATTTGCAGAGATTAAGATGGCTGGAGGGAGGGTTTCAAAGAGACAGCTTTCTACACTCACCTTATTAAAGCAGTTAGGAATGGGGACAGTTATAATTTATAAAAAAGGTTCTGTAAGAGGAGAAGGGATGAAGGAGAAAATGGTGAGAGAGCAACTGTTAAAGAAGGCAGTAACCTGGGGAGATAAGAATGAAGAGATGTTTGAAGAGTTAGCAGAACAGAAGAAGAAAAGATTGGAAGAAGGGATCGAAGAGGGAGATCTTCTTTAAAGCTATCCCTTTTCCACCTTGTCACCACCCTGTCACCATCCACAAAGGATTGGCAAGTTTTCGTTGCATTTTTAATACATTTCTAATTTTTTAAAAGTATTTTAATTCCCTTGTCATTTCAATGACTTACAACGAAAATAGTTCTTGACATTCATTTCCATTCCATTTTATAATGGACGTAACAAGGTTGGGGAACCTATTAAGATCACTAAACAGTTAAATAAACATCAATCAAACAGAAAGAAGGGAGGTGAATAAGCATGATAGACTATTTAATCATCGGAGTTTCTCCTTGTGAGGAGGATTGTAGTCATGTTGGTAGTCAAGATTATCCAGAGAGATCCCGCAGAGAGTGTCAAGTTTTTCTCTATCAATTAAAGAGACAATTTAGAGACCCACCCACTGGTGCCAGACTCATTATCAAAACATTTCAACATGATTTTGGGAGTTATAGAGAGGTTTGTGTTGAGTTTGATGACACAATCAGGGAAGCATCTGAGTATGCTTTCAAACTGGAGGGTAAGACTCCCCAGAGATGGGATGAGACAGCAAAAAAGGAGTTAGGGTTATGATGGTAACAAAAGAGCTTTTTTGGGTGGCAATCATTACTGTTGTCTGGTGCTGGTTGTTACATCAGGTAGCAATGGTGATTGCAGGATAGAGAAAGAAGGGAGGTGAGAGAGGATGCAGAATATTAATATGGTTGTTGTTAAAGAGAAAGATGGAGAAGAGAATTTAATTATCACAATTAACCTATCAAAAGAGTTTGGGAGATCGAAATCTGGAAAGTCAACCATCATCGCTACCACAGCAGGAAATGTTTCTATTCCAGATCACACAGACATCCATCTTGGATTAAACCTCTATCGGAAGTAGGAAGAAAAGATGATTATTGATCTCTCACCATCAATGCAAGAGAGGGTGACAGAGTGGAAGAGGATGGGACATAATATCGATCCCATCCTTATCCATGAGTGTGGTTATTATCCAAGGGGAGGATGCCAATATTGTCTGTTTGATTCCCCCAATCCAAATTGTCGATGGGGTCACATCCTCATTGACACACGCATCAATCCTTCCATTCCATCCTCATCAAAGCATCAAAACAAAACAGGAAGAAAGGTGATTAAGGTAGAGGTACTTCTCTCTCGATTGCCCGAGGAGGTTAGGGAGGAGATTAGGAAGATCGTTAATGAAGGGAGATAAAAATGTCAAGAAAGAAAAGTTATGATGACGATACCAGCTTTGACTGGATTTGTGATTACTGTGGATTTGCAGGGATGGGGGAAGAACCAGAGATTTGTCCTGAATGTAAATATAGAACAGATATGTATGATATGTATGAGTAAAAGGGAGGTGACCCAGCATGAAGCAGATGCAAGTGATAAGCTATGAGTATCCCAATCAGATAAGGCTTCAAATCTCAAACGTTACCTACACCTATCAAAGCTCTGAGTTCTTCTGCAGGAAGTTTCTCTCTTGTTATGCAGAAGGTGGTAGATTCAATGCTTTGAATTGGTTTAAGAGGATGGCAAAGGTGGTTAAGAAGGAGGTGGAAAAGAATGAGTCTTTCAACAGGTAATAAGGTTACAATCCTTCTTGATTTGGATGAGATACAGAGCCTCTTAAGGGTGATTCATATAGCACAGGATATGGATTACCATCTTTCCAGAAAACAGTACCAGTGTTTTCTTAAACTTGAGAAGAAGTTGGAGGTGAAGAGGGAAAGAGTTAAGCATGATATCACTTTTGAAAAAGATCAGAGAATGTTTAAAGTGGAAAGGGATGAGCAAGAAGGACAGGAGAGAATAAGATGAGAAACACAAAGTTTGCTGCTGAGAATAACTTCTTCATCGAATGCTGTGAATCAGCAAAGACTCCTCCCACAAAGAGGCAAGCATCTAAGTTTAGGTTGGAGAAAGGGATAGCGTTTCAGATGAAGGGAGAGATGATTAGGCAGAATCTTCTCAAAAAAGGAGTGATTAAAGATGGAAGGTTATAAGAGAATTAAGATGACAAGTAGGTTTCCAAGAGGAGCTTATCTTGATGCTCTCCTTCTCTCAGAGAGACACCAAAAGAAGGAGATTTTTGTGGAGGTTGAAAAGGTTCCACTTTGGAGAGAGGTGGTTAGGGTCTCTGAAAAGGTAGTTAGGAGGAGAGGGAAATGAAGGTTGAACTTGCTCTGTTTGATGTTGAGAAAGTGTGGAGAGGGTTGGTTAAGGTTGATGGAGAGTTATTCAAAGTCTACCTCTTTCCAGGGAGTGCAACAAAAGAGTGGGAAGCTGTTTTGATGAGTGGAGATTTTGTTGAATGTTCTCCAAAGAATAAGCTGACACAAGCGATTGAGAAAGGTTATGGGGAGTATATCAAAGCGGGTCAAAGTTTGACACAGTTGGAGGTGGATAAGTTGACAGAGTTAGTGGCAGGGAATCAGGAAGCGTTGGAGGAGATTAAGAAGGTGTTGGAGGGAGGTGGATTAGAATGAAAGTTTTTGTTGTTGAAGTAATAGAAAAAGAAGGTATTGATATGATGGCTCTTATCACAAAAGCATTGGACGACTACAGCGTTGAGTGTATTATATTTGATTATGATGGTTACATAGAGGGAGGTGAGCAAAGATGAACAAAGAACGTCTATTTTCAATTCTGCAAGCAAGACAAAAGAACAATGAAGAGTATTATCAAAGCAGACTTCAACGTATGGTCGTATTAACAGCAGAACAAGCAGCTCTAATTGAAAGATTAGAGATACTGGAAGCAGAGCCTATACTCACTGATTCTACGATCATATTTGAGTTCAGCTCTAACCTTGAGGCCTCAACCTTTACTGGAAAACTGTTAGGGCTTCTTCCAGAGATAGAGAAGTTTCAGAAGGAGATGACTCACCTATGGTCTGATAAGCCTCGTTGGGTATGGAAAGGACAGGTTAGAGAAATCACGATTGAGGTTATCCCTGCAAGCAAACCAGAGGATTGCACATTAAGACAGACTGTGACTCCGTTAACAAGCTGGAGTTGTGAGAAGAACGAATGATAAACAGTGAACCATTAAAGAAAGGCAACCTCATCTTCCTCAAATCCACTCTGGTTGATCTCTTCTACATCGTTAAGGGGATGGAAGGGGAGGGAATTGTAATCGCAAGGAAGATTGACTCCCCTCCATCTCAGTGGGAGAAGCTCTCTCTTGATAAGGTGGTTAAGCTGGCAGAGGAACAGGAGAAGCTTCTTCCACCTGATGTTGCCACAGCGATTGAGGAACAGAGGAAGGTTGTCTTTGCACCACCAAAGAGCGGAGGGAAGAAAAAGAAGTCTCTTGATAGGATGATGAAAGGGTTACCAAAAGAGGGAATTGAAGAGATATTAGCGGTGTTAGCAGCAGCAGGGGTGGAAGAGGGAGGTGAGGGAGAATGACTGAGCAAGAAGAGAAAGAGTCTCTTTTGGGTAAAGTTTCAATATTAGCAGAACTGGCAAAAATCGGAGAGGCAATAACGCAGAATCAAATAAGAGAAACTATGCATCTGGTAGCAGATTTATTTATTGGGTGCCTCTCTGTCTTTGCAGACTGTCTCCCACCTGAGAGACGGGATGAGTTTATTAAAGGTGCTATTGATGCTGCTTACAAAGACCTCATGATTATACAGCAGAAAAAGAAAGGGAGAGAGGTGGTGTTTGGGGGAGATCAAAGTGAGGGGAGGAGGTGACAACTGATGAATCAACCAATCAAAATCGGTATTGAGAGTAAGATGTTTGATAATTTTTCATTAGACTGCTATCGAAACTGCCCTGAGTATTATCATAAAAGAATAGTTCAAGGGGTGATTAAACCTGGAGCTAAAAAGATAGCTGCTGATTTTGGAACGTGCATCCACCTCTCTTTAGAGCATTTCTATAAGAATGGGATGACTGACAAAGCTATCCAAGAAGCAATGAACCTCTTTCTTTCCTCTTTTGAGAAACTCCAAGATGACACCGATGACAAACGCACTCTGGGAAAGGGGCTGGAGATACTGGGAAAGTATTTCTCCCGCTACCATCATGAACCATTCAATGTAGTGGATACAGAGGTGGGAGGGGCGGTTGAGTTAGGGGACTATCTTTACACCTTTAGGATTGACCTTATTGCTGAGTGGCAATCTCCAAAAGGGATATATGGGTTTGATCATAAGACAACCTCTTCCCTCTCCAGGATGGTGGTTAAGCCACACAATCAGGTGGCGGGTTATGTTTATGTTCTCAATCAGCATTATGAGAATGTGTTGGGATTTATCCTGAACACGATTGGAGTTTATAAAGCAACAGAGGAGATGGATAAGGGGGCTCCAAAGGTTATCTCTCCCAAGACTGGTAAACCTATCTATGCTATGAAAGAGAGAGAGATATTGGTAAGGATGCCTACCTCTCGATCACAGGTTGAGGTGGATCAATGGAAGAAGGAGACAATCTATCTTATTCATCAGATTGAAGAGTGTCAGAAGGAGGGTGTCTGGCCAAGGAGAACCAATTTCTGCACCGCTTATGCCTCTAAGTGTCAATATCTTGACCTATGTCAGGCTCAAGAACCAGAAAGGATACTGGATGCGTTGATTGCAAGTGAGGTTTATGCTGTTGATCCGTGGCAACCTTATAAGAATGAGGGGGAGGTTGTGGAGGAGGAGGTGGGATAAGATGAAAACTAAACCCTGCCCAAAGTGTCAGAGTAAGATGATCATCTCCATCAAGGGATGGATGTGTCTGAGATGCTTTGAAGTTGTTGGGTTTAAGGAAGGAGGTGAAACAGAATGAGTGCTTACCCGAGACCAATCCACTGTACAGATTGTGAAAGGGATTTTACCCCTGAGAGAAATGGTGTTTGACTTTTAGAGATGGCCAATTTTGGGCCTTACAAATTATGGCCAGCTGATCTATGGATGTGTCATGGATGCGGGAAGAAGATTATTTCTGGTTATAGTCAGAGAGGGATAGAACATCATGAGAAAGATTTTGAAGTTCTTTTAGAGCAGGCAAAGAGGTCTGGTTATCTTTATTATAATTATACGAAAGGAGATTAACCGTGTCAGAGTTTACCTGTCAACAAGGTCACTTATTATCTTCTCATGAAATGATCAAAGGAAGATGTTACTGTGGTGCAAGAATTTGTAGAATGGATGGGATGTCAGGGAGGGAGTTGGCTGAGATAGATAAAGAATGGGACAGGAAGGTTAGAGAGCAAGAGGAAGAAGAGGAGGAGAAAGATGCCTCTTTATGAGTATGAGTGTTCTCAGTGTGGTTATGTAGGAGAGACAATGCTCCCTTTATCAAGATGTGATGAGGAACAATATTGTCCTACCTGCTTAATTCGAGATGAAGTAGAAATAGTTTTAAAGAAGCTGTTTAATAAGCTAACCACCTCCTGGAAGGATAAAGATCGTAAGTGGGGAACATCCCTCTATCGAAAGCATGATGGGAAGGAAAAGGTGAAAGCCCCAAAGATGCCAACTTACATTCCAAGAGGATTAAAATAGGATGAACTTGCAAAGATTAAATCAGATATTGATTGGAAAGGGTGGATTGACAAAAGACCAAAGAGTCCGGTCTATGAGGAATGACGGCCAGTGGTGGCGTTGCGGGGAAATCATTCCGTGGAGAGCTGAGGAAAGATTATATTGCAGGAGTATGAATAGTTCCTGCCCGACCTGCCTTGAAAGGAGGGGAAATGAATAAACCATACCTGCTTGACAACGAACCAATGACGGCGGAAGAACTGATTCATGCAGCTGTAAAACTTGACCATTCATATTTCTGTCAATGGCTTAGACAAACATCTGTGGCAACAATCATTTTACGATCACATGGGCATATCGTGGAGGAGAATATCCTGCCCGACCTGTTTCAAAAGGAGAATTTATGAGAAGATGCCCTAATTGTGGTAGTGAATTAGTACCCGATGAAGATTGTAATGGAAATATAGTTTATAGGTGTTTGAACTGCACGACTATTGTTACAAAAATCTAATACAGGTCGGTGGCGAAAGCCTGGTGTGGAGACGACTATGAAAAGTAGCAGGGAAGCAGGGAAGCAGGGATGCACGGGAATCCTGCCCGATCTACCCTCTAATGAAGGGAGGAGAAGATGTATTGTGTATGTGGAAGAGAACTTACTTCAACTGCTGCAAGTTGTTGGGAAACTTCTACGATAGATTCTCAGGGTAAAGTTATATCTGGAACCTGCATCCACGGAAAATACTTTCCTCCAGTTAAGGAGGGGAAGATGATTCAGGATGAGAGATATAAATTTCCTAACGCCCCGATGGATGACTGGATTAACGTTGGTAAATTTGATGATTTTCTAACTGGGAAAAAGCAATTAATCATTTATGCCAATACAAGCCAAATGGTATGGCATATGGGAGTGATAAACTAAGGAGGGGAAAAATGAGTGCAAACATAGGTACTTATGAGTTGATAATGAAGTGGAATGAGGCTAAGCAATCTGTTGAGAGTTTAAAGCAAAGACTCAACTCAGCAGAATGTGAATTGAGCAATGCGACCAGTAAACTTGGTGATAATCTTTTCCCTAAAGATGCTATACCCAATGAGATGTTTGCTATCTGGGTTAATGGAGAGAAACTTGGTATACCTGGAGATGTATTACTTCAGGTCTCTGTGTTGAACGGTAATTATAAGGTTACTCTACGAAAGTAGCTCATTGGTCGTTAACTTAATCTTAAAGGAGGAAAGGATGAGCAAAAAAAATATCGTCTTAATAAGTGAACCAGGTGCTGGAAAGACCACCTCTCTTGAGACTCTCCCAGGAGGAACAGTTGATTTTAATACAGATCCTGGTGGATGGAAATCTTTGGAGAGGGAGGGAGCTGCATTACAGGAAGCGTTGAAGGTTGGAAGGAAACCAAAGAAGTTAATCCATGCACCCAATCTTAGAGAATGGTTAAAAGATCCAAACAACAAACTCCAACCAGATAATATTCTCATTATTGATTACTCCATCTATGCTATCCCGATGAATGTAGCCATGCTCACCAATTATGATTCAAAGGTTTATTTTGATCTTGGACAGGACATCAATGCGTTAGAGAAGGTTGGGAAGGAAAGAGGGATCTGTCATTTTGCAATCGACTCTTTGACAGGGTTACAATGGTATGTTCTACATGGGATGGTTAACCTTGCTGGTCATACTGCAAAAGGAACATCGATGTATTCATATGGACTGGCGATTGAGAAGATGAGAGAAATCATTGATACCTGCTGCCACCTTCCTTTTGATTTCATCTTAACCACCCATGTTGAATCAGAAAAGGATGAGATTATTGGGAAGATCCAAGAGACAATCTTACTCTATGGACGTAAATTGCCTGGGATCATCTTATCTATGATTGATGATATCTACTACTGTTCGATGTCAACGATCAGTGGGAAGAAGGAGTATTTCTTTGAGACCCAGCCACAGATGTTCCTCCGTATCATTCGTCAGAGATCATTTGATAATCTCCCAATCAAATTGAAACCAAACTTTGCGGAGTTATATAAAGGACAACTCTTCTGTGGAGAATCAAAGTGAAGATGGCAAGAGGAAAATGTGGCAGGAAACGATCCTACCTCTCTGAGAGTGATGCCTTTATTGCTGCCAGCACACAATTAAAGAAGAGGTTTAAGGAGGATGACTGGGTTAGCTTTAGGGCATATCTCTGTGAGAAGTGTAGGATGTGGCATTTAACTAAACAGGGAGAGAGAAGGTGATAAAGATGACAGAGAACATGAGTCCAAAGATGTCTCCACAACCAATCGAGTTAACCAAACCAACATTGACGTTTGGTGAGTGTCTTGACCAGTTATTGTTAGGAAGGAAAGGAAGAAGGTTAGAGTGGGAGGATAAGGAGGTTTATATCATTATTCAAAATGAGCAGTTAATGATTTTTAGAACGGATGATAAAAAGCTACATCCTCTCATCGTATCAACAGGAGACATTGAGGGGATGGATTGGGTGTTGATAGAGGTGATTAAGGGGAAACTTTCATAAGGAGAGGAGGTGAGAAGAGATGATGAAACTCAAACCAATTAAAGAGGATTTAAAAGAGAAGGCTGGAGAGGTGGTTGGGCAGTTGGAGGCTCAACGAGAAGACTTTCTAAACCAAGTTGACTTTCTCAAAGCTAAGGTGGATGATGTTGAAAGAAAGATCCGCTGGCTGAAGAGAGAGATTCTTGACTGAAGGGAGGTGGAAAGGAGAAGAGAAGTAAGTTAATGGTAAACAATCCAACAACAAAAGGAGGATAGTTATGGCACCAATCGATTTAGGAATAGGTTTTGAGGAGTTAGAAAGGATGGCAAAGCCACCCCTCTTCCCAGACGGTTCATATGAGTTTGTGGTGGAGAAGGTGGATGACTCCCCTGTGCAACAGTCAAAGAGACCTCAGTGGCGATTCCAATTAAGGCCAGTTAATCGTCCTGATCTTGAAAGTGATTCTAAGTATAAAGGTCGTTCACTTTTCTATTACGCTCAGCTTCCTTGGATTGATCCTGATACAGGAAGGTGGGATTACACCAACACCTTCTCCCTTGTTGCCATTATTAATGGAACAGGGATGCAGGTGCAAGGGACATCGATCCCTGATAAGGAGGTGTTTCAAGGGAAGACTGGGGTGATGAAGCTTGGGCATCGAACAAGGAAAGGGACGGAGGGAGATCCCGAGCCTACCATCGATCAAGCTGTCTCCATCGTGACAAAGAGGAAAGGTGGAGGGACGGTGGCTTAACCTCAAACCGTGTCACTTATTGACACACTATCTCAACCTACCAAGTTGAGAGAGAAAGAGATCCTCAAACCAAACTCAAATTGAAAAAGGAGGATATTCATCCTATGAAAAAGGTTCAGATTAAAGCAACATCAGGTTCGAAAGGAAAGCCAGATTTTAAGGAGACAGTTGGTGAGGCACCTCAATATGAGTCTATTGCTGAAGCAATCAAGACTCTTAAAGAGGAAGGTGTGTTAGCTCTCATCAATCGTCAGGTTAAGACTGATGCTCTCAATGCGTTGAGGAAACCTTCTGAGGCAAGCCTTGGTAGGTTAGTAAGTAAGGCTCCTGCAGAAGCAAAGGAGAAGATTGCTGATATCCTGAAGAAGTATGGTATTAAGGTGGATTAACTTTTCAGCCTCACCTTGGTAGGTAGGTGAGGGAAGGATCTCTTTTTCTCTTTATTTTTTTAAACTTTAACTGTAAGGAGGAATAAAGATTAAAGCAAAACAGAAGATGGTTATGTTAGAAGTGAAAACAAACTTGAATAATAATGATCTTAAAAATGCCATAAGAAGCATTGTATCCACCATGACTGCAATTGAAGTTATCCAGGTACAGGTCAATCTCATCAAGGAGGAAAGTTAAGATGCCCAAAATAACAATCACATTTGGAGAAGGCCCAACTCAGATTGAAGGGCCAATCGAGAATAAGGCGATGTGCTATCATGCTATCCTTGATGCCATCTTAGCTTTGATAGAGTACGAACCAAAGAAGATTATCTCAGGGATGGTTCTCCCATTTGACCCAACGAAGGGCGGAGGGGGGATTCCAAGAGGGATGGGAGGGAGAGGATAATGTTTACAGCACAACATTACATTAAAGTGGCTAAGGTGCTTAGGGAGACTAAAACTGTAGGTGAGACTTCTCTGTGGCATAAAGATTTTCTCACCCATAAATTTGCAGAGATGTTTCAAGCAGACAATCCACTTTTTGATTATGGGTTGTTTATTGATGAGTGTCAACCTTTAGAGGTGGAAAGGAAACAAAATGGAAATTGAAATTGATAAGATAATTATCTCACCTGACAGGCAAAGAAAAGTCTTTGACCCAGACAAGCTTCAAGAGTTAGCCGAGTCGATTAGGGTGAATGGATTAATCCATCCAGTCATCATTGATGAGCATGACACCCTTATGGCAGGACAGAGAAGGGTGATGGCAAGTCTTATCATTGGAAAGACCACCATCAGGTTTGAAAGGTTTGAGGGATTGAATGAGTGGCAAAAAAAATCAATAGAGTTAGAGGAGAATATAAGAAGGGAGAGTCTAACTTGGCAGGAGGAAATCAATGCTAAGATGGAGATTCATGAGTTGTATCAGAAGAAGTATGGAGCATTGAGAGAGGGAAGCAAGAAGCTGGTCACTGTGGATGGAGAAGAGATTGGATGGGGGATTGGAGACACTGCTGACCTTCTGGGAGAGAGCCGAGCCTCTGTCTCTCAAGACCTTAAACTTGCCAGAGCGATTAAGGATGACCCTGACCTTGCCAGGAAGGATAGTAAGGTGGCAGCTTTTAAAGCCTTACAGGTTAGGACTGAGTTAGCTATGAAGCAAGAGATTGCAGCTGTTCTTGCAGGGGTGGCAGCGGAGAAAGGGGAGTCTCCAATTATGATAAGGTGTGGAGACTCACGAGAGCTGCTTAAAGAGTATGATGATGAAAGCTTTGATTTCTGTGTGACTGACCCTCAGTATGGAATCGGTGTCCACGATATGCAGGATACCTTCCCAAACAGAGGAGATGTAAGGCAGGGGATTGAGTTTGATGACAGTCGATCCGTCTTGCAAGATGTGGTTAAACCAATCATGAGGGAGACCTATCGTATTCTTAAAGAGGAAAGTCACTGTTATGTTTTCTTCGCCATTGCTCGTTACACAGAGGTTAAAGTATTACTGGAAGAGGTAGGGTTTTGGGTGTGTCCAACACCCCTTTTCTGGATTAAGAATAATGCTTTGAACCTTAGACCCTGGCTGACCTATCCTGTCAACTATGAACCCATCTTCTATTGTGCAAAAGGCTATCCTCCTCGTCCCCTTACCACCATCCAACCTCTTTCCACCATCAATCATCCCATCCTTAGTGGGATGGGGAAGGTCCATCCAACAGAGAAACCCCTCTTTGTGATTAAGTGGTTGATTGGGAATTGCTCATCACCTAAAGAGAAAGGGATTGATCCATTCTTAGGAGGGGGGACATTCACCCTTGCGTGTAAGGAGATGGATAGGTTGGCGGTGGGGATTGAGGTTGATCAAGTGTGGTACGTTGAGGCACTCAAGAGATTGGAAAATTTAGGTGAATAGAGGAAGAAAGAGTTTTGGGTTAGAAAATCCTGACCCCCAACTTAAAAGGGAGATGTCACGAGTCTTGCTTGATCTTGCAGGAGAGCCCTTCTTCCCCTCAACACAGCTCTACCAGCTGGCGATGGCTCTCCTGATTGATAACCAGTCAGAGTTTCTTCTTGGGGTGATTGAAGAGGAAAAACATTTTAAAGAGGATTGGGAGGTGAATGGAATGGGAAGAGGTTGGAAAGTAGGGATTGAAGGAGAGGTGGCTAAGGTTTGGTTAGATGAGAATAAGGGTATCATCTGTGCTCGCTTTCCTTATAAAGATAAGGTGATTAATGAGATTAGATTAAAAGTACCCAAAGGAAAGAAGAGTTGGAATCCAGATGATAAGGTGTGGGAGTTCTCGGTTGAGGCGATTGATGTTGTTGTTGCCATCCTGACAGAGAATTTTGATAAGGTTATTGATTTGACTCGTCCAGCCCCACCGATGCCAGTCTCTTCTAATGGGGGAGACCCCCTCCTCTCCTTGTTGGATGAAGAGGATATCAATAAAATTTATAAGATGCTTGCAAGGAAGTATCATCCTGATATGGGAGGAGAGGGTGATAAGATGGCCAGGATCAATCAGATATTTAAAGGGAGGATGAAATGAAACTTAGAGAGGAAAAGTGTTTCGTTCAGACAGATGATGTTGGTGCAGAACATGGTTACAGATTAACTTTTATCCAATCAGGATTTCGGGGTACATGGATTAAAGTATCAGAATGTTCTGATTACGATCTCAATGTAGGTTATGCTTCTGAGGAAGAAAATGAAGCTCTGAATAAACTTGAGAAAAAATGACCAGTTGCTACCGATTTCTCTTTATGGAGTGGGAATGTTGTGGGCTGATTTGGCAACTCCAAATATGGAGGAAACAGTTAGCAAGAGCTGATTGGGTTCCAGAGTGTCCTCTCTGTGGGAAGAGAGGGGAAAGTTTCAATCAACTTTATAGGAGGTGATTTCTATGCCAATGACTCATCCAGATGACGTTAAAGGTTTCTACTGTGCAATTTGTGGAAAGTGGGCATCACATTTTGATCCTATAACAGATACCCCTGTTTGTTGTCAGTGTCATGGAGGAGAGATTTGGTCAGAAGAGGATACAAGAAGGTGGCAGGAGGAAGGTATCCTCCCAACTGAAGGAGAGAAAGATGGAAGATAAAAACTTAGAAGAACGTAAACAAACTCTTACAGAAAGGTTAAAAGCGCGATCAGCCAATCTTGAAAGAAGGAAGTTAGAGGAGATTGCAATCATCCTTATTGATGCATCAGGCTCGATGTCAGAGCATTGTAAGGATGGCAGGACAAAGATGCAAGCTGTCAAAGATTCTGTCCCATATCTCCAAGCAAGAGGGAGTTATGTTGAGTATGGGATGGTCAGCTTTGATACCACTGCTCAATCCATCCAGCACCCCACCACTAACTTTTCAGCCATCCTCATTCAACTTGATGTTATTTCACCTGGAGATATGACAAATATCCCAGGAGCTCTCCGAGAAGGGTTAAAGATGTTCATTGAGAGACAGGTTGAAAAGAAGAGGATGATCTTACTATCAGATGGGGGGAATAACTGTGAGGGGAGTATGATGGATCAACGAGTATCTGATTGTGTCAGAGAAAAGGTTATTGTTGATACAATTGCTTTTGGAGAAAGTGCAGATGTCAACCTTCTCCAATCGATTGCAGCAAGGACAGGAGGGGTGTTTCAGAAGGTTGAGTCTGCTCTTCAACTGGAGGAGGCTTATGCTAAACTGAATTTTCAAATTAGGTATCTTGAAAATAAGAATGGAGGATAAAATGAAAGATTTAATTATAGGCATAATAATTGGTATCATAACTGCAGCACTTTGCTTTTCTCTTATCCTCCAACAAAATCAAATTGTTGCCTTAAAACTTAAACAAGAATCTATTTGTAAAGATATTGACAGCATTGTTCAAAAGGTAGGCCCATTATCTGATAGAATAAAAAAGAAGTAAGAAGGATGGGAATGAAAAAACTTAATCCTTACCTTCAGAAAAAGCTGAAAGAACAGATGCTCCATCCAATGATGAAATGTGAGATGTATCAAGCTTACTGTCGGTTTGCGATTCCAGCTTACTGTTTGGTAGAGCATAACCAGTTTGCCTGTGAGTTTGCCTCATCGAGGAGGGAGGAGGTAGCTACTTATGCAAGAAAAAAGTAAAAATTTTTGTTGTCTGTGTGGTAAGACAAAAGAGGAACCTCTCACCAAATTAGCAGTAACAACAATTAAAGAATTTGGGAAGGTTGTTTTGGTGGATTGCTGTAAACAATGTGGGGTTGTTCTTCATAATGTCAGGAGAATCTATACAGAGAAAAGAGATAGATGTATAAAAGAGCAGAGAAAAGCACAACAGAGTTTAATCAAAGTGGTTAGCAGATAAAGAGGGAGGTGAAATAATGCCAAAAGTGTTGAGGGTTGGGATAACAGATGAAGAATGGGAGGAGTTGAAACCACTTCTGACTCGTTATGGAGAACTTAGTTTTATCATGCGAAGAGCAATCAGAGCTTACATCAAAGATAAGAGGGAGAAGGAGGATGTCAGAGGTGATAGTGGTAAAGGGAGAGGGATCAAACAGACCTAAGCTCATAGCCATCGGGGAAGCTTTGGGAGAAGAAGAAGAGAGAGAAGGTCGCCCTTTTGTTGGAGCATCAGGAAAGGTTCAAGATAGCATCCTTATGTCTGCAGGGTTACAAAGGGGAGACTGTTTTCTTGATAATGTTGTCCCAATCCGCCCTCCTTTAAATAAGATTGAAAGGCTGACTGAGTTAGGGGTGACAGTGGAAAGTTTCATCCCCAACCTCTCTGAAGCAATTAACAAGATTGATTGTCCCGTTATCATTGCTTATGGTGATACAGCTATGTATCATCTAACAGGGAAGGGGGATCTCACCAAGAAGGGGGAGATTTCAGGGATATCTAAACATAGAGGAAGTGTTTATCCCTGCGTGTTAGATGAAAGGAAGATGGTCATCCCAACCTTCCATCCCCGCTTCGTTATCGAGAATTGGAAGATGAGAGGGGTGGTGGTGGAAGATGTTAAGAAAGCTTTAAGGATAGGAAAGGAGGGTTACCATGAACCACTCTTTAACACTATTATTAAACCAGCTCTTTATGAAGTTGAAGAAGCGATCAAAGAGTTATCACGATGTAATATGTTCTCCTTCGACATCGAGGTGGTTGGAAGTGGACAGATTGCTTGTATTGGATTTGGTAGTACTTGTGATAAGACTGGAAAAAGAAAATCTATCTGTATCCCTTTCAAATTTGGATTCCATAACTACTGGAATGAGTATGAAGAATGGCACATCTGGGAGATGCTCAGAGAGCTCTTCCAAGGAGACCAACTTAAAATCGGGCAAAACCTAAACTATGACCTCTCCAAACTCCTCCCTTTCATTGGAGAGCCCTCCCCACCGTGGTATGATTTGATGATGGCTCACCATCTTCTTGAGGCTGAGCTCCCTCACACCTTAGCTTTTATGACCTCCCTTGATACATGGCCAGTTGTCAACTATTATAAAGATGACCCAAAAGATGAAGAGAAGAGTTGGAAATATACAACCTCAAGTGAGAAGCTGTGGGAGTATAATGGAAAGGATGTTGAAGTCCCTTTGATGCTTGAACCTGTTTATACAAAAGAGTTGAAAGAGAGAGGGATGCTCTCCTTCTTTCAAGGGTTTCAGATGTCAAAGATGAGGGTTCTTTGGAGGGTTCAACAAAGAGGGATGTTACTCGATGAGGAGAAGAGGCAAGAGCTTCTCTTGGTTCAAACAGATCAACTTGCTAATAAGCAGAAAGCCCTCAATGAGATTGTTGGCTATCCACTCAACCCAAACGCCTCAAAGCAGATGATCAAATTCCTCTATCAAGATTTAAAGCTCCCTGTTCAGCGTGACCGAAAGACAAAGAAAGCTACCACTGGTGAGGAAGCTCTCAATAAACTTTATGCCTACCATCCTAATCCCATCTTTAAGTTAGCTCTGGAGGTCAGAGAAAGTGTGAAGGAGATTGGGACTTACCTCATGGTTAAACCCGATCCAGATGGAAAGGTTAGGGGGAGATATAATGCAGCAGGAACAACAACTGGTCGCTCTTCTTCAAAGAAAGGATATGAGAAAAGAGGGTTGGACTGGCACAACATTCCAGAAGAAGATCGGCAGATGTTTACCGCTCCAGAGGGAAGCTCTTTCATCGTGAGAGACCTCTGGCAAGCTGAGATGTTCGTTGTTGCTGTCCTCTCTCAATGTCAATCCTTCCTCTCTAAGTTGATGAAGGGAGAGAAGGTTCATAAACTGGTGGCAAGTTGGATATTTGGGGTGCCAGAGGATCAAATTGACAACAACAATAAACCAGGAGGACAGTATTACACAGGGAAGCGGAGCGGTCATGGATTGAATTATGGATTGGGGCCAGTCCTCTTTGCAATCAATCTTAAATGTAGCATTAAAGAGGCAAAGAGGATTAGGGATGCTTATTTTAGATATGCGTTTGAGATTGAAAATTGGCATAAGGAGATACAGGAGGAGCTTAAGCAGACTCGTCAGCTTGTCACCCCATTTGGGAGGAAGCGATATTTCAGAGGAAGATGGGGGGAGGATTTATTCAGACAGGCTTATGCTTACATCCCCCAATCTCTCGTGGCTGAGTTGAATCATCTTGGAATGATTAAGCTGGAGTATATGCTGCCAGATGGGGCAGAGATTGTTCAGGAAGGGTATGATGCGTTGGTGGTTGAGTCTCAAGATTGGCAGATTGAAAGGGTGAAAGAGATTGAAGAGAAAGTTTTTGATAAGGAGATATACTCAACAGGGATGTTTTTTAGGATACCAGGGGAATATATGGTGAACAAGAGATGGATAAAATGAAAGGAGAGAGAAAATGAAAAGATTAACTTTAAAAGCCCTAAAACCACAACTTGATCAACTCATCTTAGACATCCAACATCATACACCAAGACTCTTCTCTGTTGAGCAACGCCTTGCCTCTCTTGAGAGACTCCTTAGAGGTGGGATTAAAGGTCATGAAGGGCTATTCTTCAGGGTGACTCAGTTAGAGCAACTGATTAAGATGAAGGATCATGTTAAGCCTGTCACCAAGAAGCAGATGAATGTGATAAGGAAGATGCCTTGGGAAAGGGTGGATGAAATGAGCTTAACCTGGGAGGAACTTGATGAGATTCTTAGAAAAGTTTGGTGTCAACCAAAAGTTAAAAATGGACTTATTCCTGTAACTCCTAAAATTATTAGTATGATAAAAAAGGTTATTAAAGAGAAAGGAGAGAGATGACCCCAATCAAAAATGGAAGAATCTGCTGGGAGTGTGAGGCAAGGAAACGCTATCTTAACTCTGGGAGGGAGTTGTTTGAGATGCTCTACCTTAAGCAAACCCTTTCCACCTATAAGATTGCTGAGATCTTTCATTGCTCATGGTACACTATTGATAAGTGGTTACGTTATTATGGTATCCCTCTGAGAAAGCGGGGAGGAGCAACCAATCTTGGAAAGAAAATAAAGCGAATCAAACATTGACGAGGTTTGATCAAAGAAGGAGAAACCATGACAGAAGATGATGCAAGAGAAAAATGCTGTCCTATTATAAGAGCAAAGTGTTTTGGTTCTGGGTGTATGATGTGGCGAGATCAAGAAGAACCAGAAGGATGGAGAATGGCAAGAATGGCACAGATTCCTTTAAAATCAGTCCTTAAATTTGGTTATTGTGGGTTAGGAGGAGAGAGATGATCTGCCCAAATTGTCAAGGAATGATTGTCAAAGAAGAACTTTCCGTTGATGGTTGTCTTATTGATGATATCTATTGTGTCAATTGTGGAGAGCGATTCTATCCTGATGGAGTGGATAGAGGGATGAAACTAAGGGAGACAGCAATAAACGAATTGTTTAATAATTTCAATAACTTAGCTAAGCGTTACAATGCGTTCTAAGCCATTCTCTTGAAAAGTCAATGGCTTAGGCCATATTAAGGAAAAAGTCTCGTCTCAAGTCATTCTGAGCGTTAGCTTTAAGTCTATTCTAACATGAGGAAGAGATGCCCAGAGAATGTAAAACAGGTTTCATTAACCAATATATAAGTTACACCAGACCACAACAATCTCCCACCCTTTTCCATACATGGACAGCAATCTCAACGATTGCTTCAGCGTTGAGGAGACGGGTATGGATTGATTTTGACTACCTTATCATCTACCCCAACCTTTACACCATTCTTGTCTCAGCAAGTGGGATCGGGAATAAATCAACAGCGATTAAGATTGGAACAGAGGGATTACTCAGAAAAGCTATCTCAGATATAACCATCATGCGTGGTAAGCTGACAATGGGATATCTTGTTGATTGGATGGTACAGGCACAAACAAAGCATCCTGACAAGTTTGCAGAAGTTACTGTTCACTGTTCAGAGTTTAAAGTGTTTACAAGAGGGGCTTATGCTGATTCAGGGCTGATTGAGGATTTGACCGACATCTATGACTGTGGAAGGTATGAGTATCGAACAAAGAATCAGGGAGTTTATATCATCGAGAAACCCTGCATCAATATTATTGCAGCCTCCACCCCAGAGTGGCTTACCACTGGCTCTGCCGCTGACTTCATCGGGGGAGGTTTTTCTTCTCGAATCGTTCCAGTTGCTTTACTTAAAGATGAAAAGGTGATCTCCCGACCAAGAATGACTCAGGTTGAAAGGGATTTGGAGAGTGCTCTTATTACTGATCTTACCACCATTGGAAAGCTCGCTGGCCCATTCTTAGTGACACTGGATGCAGAGAAATATTTTGATGATTGGTACAAGGTTAGACAAAAGTATCAAAATCCTGATATGAGGATGTCAGGGTATTATGCAAAGAAACATACTCTTGTTTGGAAGGTTGCAATGATCTTAAGTGTAAGCATTAATGATGATTTAGTGATTACAGAAGATCATGTTGAATCCGCTTTACAGCTTCTGGGAAAGTTAGAGTTAAATATACCGTTTGCGTTTCAGGGGATGGCTTGGGGAGAGCAGGCAAAGTTTCAAGATAAGGTTCTGATGAAAATTCAAGCTTCTGGAGAAATTGCATATTCAAACCTACTCCAGCATTTCCATTACTGTATGAGTACTTCTGACCTACAACAAATACTCCAGACACTCGCTGATGAAGATAGGATTGAAGCTGAAAAGAAACCAACTGGAGGAAGGATAAAAACCGTCTATCGGTGGAAGGAGGTCAAACCATGAAATCTGAATCAGAAAGATTAGTGAAAGGAATAACCCTCTGCCCAAAATGTTATGAGGTAGGAAAGCGTTCTCCTCTGATCTTCAACAGTGTTACAAAAATAATTTTCTGTCAGGAACGTAAACATGAGTGGATTCCAGAGGAGTGGTTGGCTGTCCATACATGAAAAAAGGAGGTGAAAGGGTGGAAGAAATAAAAAATCTTTTCTTTGGGGTGGTGGCAGGGGGGCTGATTATGTTTATGTGTGTGGTGGTTATAACAATAATCATCCAAACTTGGAGGGAGAGATGATTAAACTTGAAGATATAACTGAGACTCGGATTGCTTTCTCAGCACCATCTTGTGAGGATTACATCTACCTCACCCCAAAAGAGGTGATAGAATCAATTAAAGAATTGAGAAAGGGATTATCCTCCTGGCATGAATTTACAGGGAAATCGGTGGACGATCCAGAGTGCCATTAACTCAACTTCCTCTTCCTGGGAATCATCCCATGCTTGACCCCTCTCAGCAAACGAACCTGCCCCTTAGCTTTCTTTAATGAGGTATGTTTAGCATGAACTTTTCCAGGACTTGTCACCCTGTAACCATCAACTTTTCTGATTGTTTCGGGCATCTTCCTACCTCCTTTTAAGGGTTCCTTCTTTCTCCAGGAATCTAAATACATTCATAAAAGGGTTCTTAGAGGGTGCTCTCTCCAGAACATTAAAGATGAGTTCTTGCTCAGGGCCATAGCTAAATTTAGGGGTGTAAGGAACTTTTGCCTTTTCAGATATACTCTTTCCTAAATATTCAGCAATCCCTTCCCACATATTCCTTTGTTCTGTTGGGTAGAGTTTCTCAAGTGTCTTTCCTCTTCTTTGCAGCAATCTTTCAGTAATCTCATGCCCAAACTCATGACTCAATGCTCCAGGGAGAGTATATTCTACCCCAGAAGGAAGCTTCTCCCAAGGATATGTCCCAATCCGTCTCTCAGCAGCATTCCAATGACCAAGAATATTAGGAGCTGTTTTAAAAAGTGCAGGAGTTGCTCCAACATATAACTCTGATACTGTTTGAAGAGCTCTCTTTGGGACTGCTTCAAGTAGTTTTAGTGCTTCTTGAACCTCTTGAAGTTTTGTTGGAGAGAGTCCTTTCATAAGATACTTACTAATCTGCTGCTTTGCAAACGGGAGTGAGATAGCCAGCTTAGCTATCTTCCCTTGTGGGGTAGGGATGGGATCAACAAGAGGCTCAGTCACTCCTGGTTCCTCCCTCCCCCCAATCCCGTAAGGATGCTCCTCAGCCAATTTGGAGAGAAGCTCAATCGTTGTTGGAGGGCGATATCCCTCTGCCATCTTATCTCGTTTAGTGAATTTTCCTCCTGCCATCTTCCTACCTCTCCTTTTTAAATACATCAGGCCAGAAATAAATTGGTGCTCTTGTCCTCATGTAGGTATCAAAAAGATCGAAAACTTTTTTGTGTAGATGTGGAGAAAGAGATTTTAAAAACATTGCCTCTTCCATTGGAAATTTTCTTGTCCCACCAAGTTCTTCTGCAATATCTTCATACCGCATCTCTTCTGGAAGGTCAAGCCAATTTGTTGGTTTTACACCAGTACGAAGAGCTGTCTCGTAATCATAATCATCAGAGGGGAAAACTCCATATCTCTCCATAAAAGAAAGAACTTCTCCTGGTAAAACTTGAGGGACTTTTGGGATGTTAGAGGCAATCTCTGATAATGAATCAAAAGTTGATTTCTTTTTTGCCATCTTATCACCTCATCTCTCTTCCAGTGATCTCTTTAATCCAATCAAAAGCTGTCTTTTTCTGCTCAGGAGTAACCTTAGTTTTTGGTCTGGTAAATCGTTCAGCAAGATTATATGCCATTGGGCTCTGTTGATAAGCTTGCTTACCAGTATAGCTCCCAAGAGCATTTCCAAGATTTTGCCAAATGGAGGGGGACTCTCCACTTATAGTACCAGTAGCAGGGCTTTTGACTTTTGCTCCTATCTCTAACATCTTCTCCTTTAAAGGAGCAAAGAGTCCTCCAAGATTAGAAGCTCCTGTCTGGCCACCAAACCCTGCCCCAAACCCTGACGCAATTTGTCCAAGAACACTGAAGATGCTCATCTTTTTATCTCCTATATTTAAATGGAGTAATCTCCCTGATTGGGGGAGGAGTAGAAGGAGCAACCTCTAACGCTCTAACCTGTGGCTCAAACCCTTTCAGCTTTGTTGCTCTTGCTTTAGCCTGTCTCCTCTCCTCTGTTGTTATATTAATCCCTTGCTTAATTGCTCTCTGGAAGAATTGCTCAGCAAGATCATTCCTCCCTCCAGCAATTGCATTAGCAGCAAGCTCGATGAAGCGTCTCCTTCTTGCCTCAAGAGATGGGCCAAGGAACATCGTTTCTGCTATCCCTCTCTCTCCAAGCACTCTTCCTCTGGGCTGAGTCTTGGTGGGTTCACTTACAACCTCTCCCTCTCCCTTCACTCGTCTTATCAGTCTTGTAAGTGGTGGAGCAATTCCTCCAAAGAATTGTTGGAGGGTGGTATCAATCTCCTCTGGTTTCTGCTGCAACCTAACCAAAGCTTGAATGATTGGGCCAGCAGTGGGGCCAAAGATTTGACTCACATCAGAAGGGATGTTAAATGGCTCGAGAGAGGCTCCAAAGTTAACAGGAGGGGAGATTCCCAGCACCTCTGTACCAGCTTCGATTGGGTTAAAGTCACCAATATCAACTCCAGCATTTCTCAGCAATCCCTTCCTTGTTGCATCCCAAAGGTTGAAAGGGACTGCAGATGAACCTGCAAGCACCATCAGCGATCCCATCGCTCTTCCCAGTTGAGGCCACTGTTTGTTCCTGATAAGCTGAGCGAGAAAGTTGACATAGTTAGCTGTAAAGGTACGGAATTGAAAGATCAACCTCCCTGTTGGTGACTTACTCATAATCAAAGGCATTGCTTCTTTATGATAGAGAAATTGGGTACGGTTGACAAGGTTGATGGCATGATCAACCATCTTCTCCCCACTTAATCCCATCTCTGCTGCTTGCCTCTTTCCAGCAGCATAACTTACCACCCTATTTAACTCCTCTGAGATTTTTGCTGGCCAGCTTATCCCTCTCTCAAACTTTGACAGCTTTGGAGTTCTCCCAAGAGCTTCAACCAATCCTTTCCTTAGAGAGGCTTCAAAGATAACTCCAACATCTTTAGCCTCTTTCCAGATTTGAGGGTGCATCAAGGCATCACGATATCCCATCAAAAGGTTTTTCCCTCCGACCATTGGGTAGGTGGTAAGGAGAGGTTGAGTGGCATTAACAAAAGGAAAGCGGAACCATGACAATCCAATCTTTGCAAGATATTGAAAGCGGGTGGCATAATCTACCCCTTTAGCCACACTGCTGTAACCAGTTTCAGCATTGGGAAAGAGACGGGCTACACTTTCATTGAGGAAGATCCTCCTTGCTCCAGCAAGAGCCCCACGCTGAGCAGTGACATAATCAAACGCATACTGGCGGAGAGCAGCGTTGGGTTCACTTTCAACCAGTTTCTTTGCAATGGGCATATAGCGATCAAGGAAAACCTTCCTCATCGCTCCATCGATGTACTCATCCATAACATCTTTATAATTCATCTTATAATTCCACAGTTTCTGAGCATGACGAGCTTCATCCAGTGGCCCAAACCTGCCTCCTTCTGGGAGAACTTTATAGCGGAGAGCATTAAGGGAGTCATCAACATGAGAGGCACGTTGAAGCTCTCTGGCAAGCTGAGCCTTCTGTGCTTCATAGCCTTCTCTGAGGGAAATGGTTGAGGGGTCAGTTGGAAGTTCTCCAAGAATCTTCTCCACCTTTTTAAGTTCATCCATCTTCCTATTCTTTAAAGCTTTCACAGGGAAATGGGTGAAGTGACCAGCGATGTAACCGATTTCTGGATCGGCCTTCTTTGCAATCTGCCAGATGGGATCTTCCACCTCTCTAAGGTGCTCAACCACCGCTGACTGAATATTACGAGGATACTGGGCAAGCTCAGCAGGATTGGGAGGACGTTTGTTATAGTAGGGGAACTCAAGGAGTTTAAGGAAGCTGTTAACCTGTTCCTCATCCTCCAATCCATATTTCTTGATGATGTCAGCTGTCTTTAATTTAAAGTTTTCCCCAACCACTCTTGCCATCCGTTGCTCTTTCACCGTGAAATTGTAGAGCTGTTTCAAGCGAGGGGATTGGGAGAGAAGCTGTTCTGGATGGAGGAGGGAAGGAACAGCCATCTCAATAGCACCACCAATCCTTCCAGCAAACTTAAAGGGGAATTTGATTGCTTCAGTGATCAATGCCATCTTTCTTTCCTTATAAAGTGGGTGTTTCCATCATCTTTTGAAGGTAATTAGCCCAATCCCCAGGTTGACTTGCTTCTTCAACTACTGTTTTAGCTGCTCCACCTACCTCTTCACCATCTGCTACACCTGCTTGGGCAGCTTTCTTTCCACCTTTCAACACCTTCCTACTCCAAGAAGGCATCTCAGCCCAGCTTACCAATGATCTTATCCTATTCGTGTTTCCTTCTCTGAGTATCTTTACTGCTTGAGCTCCTTGCTCTGGACCAACATTGACGATTGTTTCAGCCACTCGTTGAAGCTGATCTTTTGGGATATACTGTTGACCCATTTGCATAATTTGACTGTAAAGTTGTCTGTTTGGTTGATCCCAGGTTGCCCAGGAGCGTGGAATCTCCCCTACCCATTGCTCCAATCCTGGTTTCATAAAGATTTTTCCAATCTTCTCAGCTGCCTTCCTTCCCAGAGGAAGCATCTTAACACCAGGTGGAGCTGCTCTCGCTGCCATCCTTGTAGCTGCTAACTCTCCCAACCCTGTATACATAAGGGGATCAGTTACCATTCTTGTCACCCCTCCTCCAGGAAGCTCTGTTTCCTCTCTTTGTGACCCCATCCACTCTCCTGTTTTCTGGAAAGGTTCTTTTAATGCTGCTAAGATTCCTCCAAAGGTAGCAGGATAACGCTTTCCTTTAAGGATGGGATCGAGAAGGTTGGCAACAATTTGCTGAGGGGTCTCCAGCACCTTCATTGGTGTCCCCACCGCTGTTGCCCCTGCTGCATACAAAGAGGGATGTCTCTCCTTCCAAGAAGGTTGATAGGGACGGGCAAACTCTGGAGCATCAGCAAAAGCTTCATCCTCTAAGCTCTTTCTAAAAGCAGGATCTCTCACCTTATTACTTGCAGTCACCAAACGTGCAACCCACTCGTTTCTGATCTCATTCTGCTCTGGGAGGGTAAGAGTGTTCCAATCTTCTCCAAGAACTCTTTTTACATCCTCAAAAGTTCGTTGAATGGCCATCTTTATTCTCCTTTATTTCCATCCCAGTTTCTTTTTTGCATTATTCACTGGAGTCTCTTTCTCACTTCTGGGTTGTGGGAGGGGAGTTACTCCTGGAGCACCTTCACCTTCCACTCCTTTTTTCCTCTCTCCTCCGCCCTTCTCCATATCTAAGATTCGCTCATAGAACATCATCCCTTCTGATTTTAACCAATCATCAAAACTGAGTTTGGGTTCAGAGAAACGAGTGGGGAGGTAGTTTGGGTCAAGTTTAGCAAATCCCATCTCCATCATGTTGTGACTACGTTCTGCAGAGGAGATGTTTCTTGAGTAAAGGGAGTAAGCTGTTAAAGCATCCCTGTAAACTTGCTGAGGAGTCTTCCCTCTTGCTGCTAATTTCTTCCATTGATCTTGCAGCCCCAACCTCTTTTCTTGAAAGCTCTGATACCAGTCTTGTTGCTGAGATAACCTTTTCTCCCTTCCAGTGAGAAGTTTCATCCTCTCTTCCCGCTCAGCTTTCCTTCCTTTTGATTCCTCAGTCAAAGCCTCTCTTTGAAGTCCTCTTGATTTAGCCTCCTCAACATGTTCTTGATACCTTCTTCTGATGTTTACTGGAAGAGCAGCTATTGCTTGCTCATCAGTCGCTTGAGGATTAGCCTGTTTATAGGTATCAATCATCCTTTCAGCTCTCTCGATTGTCTCCCAAAGCATCTCCTCTTTTGTTGGTTTGATTTTTGTCATCAGAGCAGTCTTTTGAGTTTTCAGCCAAGTTTGCTGATCCTCTGGAGACTCAGGGTATAGCTTCTTTGCTTGAGTCTCTAACTCAGTCTCATGTTCGGGTTGGAGGAGAGGGGAGGGGGCAAAGGTGAAAGGGCCAGTTTGAGGAAGGTTTATTCCTGCTGGTCTCTCACTTCTCCGCCCAAAAGGAGATTTTACTTTTGTTGCTCCTTCAAGTTCAATTCCTCCTTCAGGGAGAGGAAGGATGGTCTCAGGCTTGGCTCCAAACAGTCTCCTGAAGGTGGGTGGTTGATACACCCCATATCCAGGAAAGATTACCTGAGAGTATAATTTCTCCCTTTCCTCTTTTGGCATCTGAGAGAGGGCAGGATATGAGCGAGTAATTGCTTCAAGCATAAGCTGTTGCTGAGCTTGCTTTCTACTCTCTTTTGGCATGACTGCTTCAATGATATCCTTTGCAAGAGCAGCACTGAGGTCAGGGTGACCAATCTCAAAATTGAAGGATTGTGATCTTCTTCTCACCATTTTATCTTACCTCCCAGCATCCAATATCGCTGCCATTCTCTTAATCCATACAGATTTCCTAAAAGAGCATATAACCCTACCCAGATTCTTGTCAAAGGATAAAGGAGAGTTTTAAGGAAAAGTTTATCCTCATAGAAGGCTTTAGCGTAAAGCTCCATTGGATGAACCATCACCCATTTAATCATAGTCTTAAAAAGAGGTGATTTTGCCATCAAAGGGACAAAGAGCAAAGCAAGTCTTTTATATCCCTGAGCTACCATTGAGTCAATATCATAGTGAGAGTCTTTGTATCTTCTTACATACTCGAGAAGTTCTCCTCTTGACCCTGCAGCAAGAAAGTTATAACAACAGACTCCTCCCTGAGCTGCTTCACTTGACTCCTTCCCAACCTGCCCCACCGCTGGAGCTTGCATGGAGTAGGCGGTAAGGAACTCAGCTGCTTTCTGCCACATCTCTTGAGGAACTTTTGCCATTGTCAAGACTGCTCCCTCTCCCGCTTTAGCCACCGCTTGTTGACGAGCAGGGGTTGACATTCCTCTCGTTTCAGAGATTCTTCTTCTCTCTTGGGCAGCTTCTCTCATCCCTGCCTCTCCAATGATTGTACTCATTGCTTGAGCTTCTGGAGAAGACATATCGCCAGCGAAGATACTTTGAAAACTCTTGACCATTTGGGGAGCTAACTTTGTCTGACCAGGAAGATACTTAAAAACTGGAGCTTGGGTTGATTCTGATTTTGATCCACCACCTGATACCATCTTAGTCACCTCCATATTTTGTTGATGATTGCATACATTGGTTTGGTTATACGTTTCTTGTCAGGATGAGTATGTAGATAAAAACGCATCTCTTTATCCAACTCATTCCCCTCAAACACTTTTTCAAATCCCAAAAAAGGACATTGCTTATTTCTCAGTTTCTCTACAACCTCTTCTTTTGTGGTGAGAGATTTAATAAGATTGAGATGAAGTTCAAAAATTTCTAAAAATCTCTCATCTTCTTTTGTTATCATAAATCTTTCTCCAAGAGATATCTTTTCAACTTATACCCATACTTCTCTGCAGCTCGTGGAAGATGCTGAAACAGAGCATATACCTTTTTAACTCCCAGAGAGCGGAGATGCTCTTCAAAAAAGTCTCCAATGATGGGAGTAAGAATGGGATCTTCTGAATACATCTGTGACATCATAAACTCTCCTGTATCCATCTTAAACCCATTAAGGTAAGCGACAAGAGGAAAGTCTTTCTCATCATCCTTTCCAACAATGGTGATAACCTTTCCTCCCATGAGAGAGACAGAAACCTCATTCACATGAACATGGAAGGGGGTGTCAGTGGTCTCGGCAAACTTTTTGATTAGCATAAGCAATCCTGGAAAATCTTCTTGTTTGAGAAAATCAACTGTTTTCATTATACTCTCCTATGGGTTAGCGATACCAAAGTAAAAGGTCTCAATAATCATCAGTGAGGGACTTGCACTTATCGATGGTGATATACTGAGACTCACTGATGGTGATATTGAAGGCGATATCGAGAGAGAAATCGATAGACTGATACTTGGACTCACTGATGGAGAAACGCTTGGTGAAACGCTCGGACTCACCGAAGCACTTGGGCTCCATGATGGTGAGACCGAAGGGGAAATGGATGGAGATACGCTTGGACTCAGTGAAGCCGAGGGACTTACAGATAGCGATATAGAAGGACTGATTGAAGGTGACACTGATGGACTAATTGAGAGACTAATGCTCACACTCACAGAAGGAGATAATGACGGGCTGATTGATGGACTCAGAGAAGGAGATACACTTATGCTTAGACTGATGCTTGGTGATATAGAAGGTGAAACAGATGGTGATACTGATAGAGATATCGATGGACTTATCGAAGGACTTATCGAAGGACCTATACTCGGACTCAGAGAAGGAGAGACCGAAGGAGAGATTGAGGGACTGATGGAGGCTGAAGGACTCCAAGAAGGTGATACGGATGGACTTAGAGAAGGAGATATGCTTGGAGATACTGATGGACTTATACTTAGACTTACCGATGGTGATATTGGAGGAGAGACTGATGGAGAAAGACTTGCACTTATAGAAGGGCTAATTGATGGACTAATTGAGGGACTCATAGAGACTGAGATGCTCAAGCTAATACTTGGACTTATTGATGGAGAAACACTTAAAGATATTGATGGTGAAATCGATGCACTTGGACTGAGACTTGGTGAGATAGAGGGTGACAAACTGGGTGATACACTCGGTGACACCGAGGCACTGGGACTAAGTGAAGGAGAAATGGATGGTGAAATTGAAGGACTTATTGAAGGGCTAACAGACGGTGAAATACTCGGTGATGCAGAGGGAGATATTGAAGGTGATATTGATGCACTGGGGCTTAAAGACGGGCTAATAGACGGTGATGCCGAGGGGCTAATAGATGGACTCACTGATGGGGATTCACTTGGACTAATAGATGGCGACAATGAAGGACTGATACTTGCACTTGGAGATAGTGATGGAGAGGCAGATGGGCTGATTGAAGGGCTTACACTTGGTGATATGCTTGGTGATATAGATGGTGATGCAGAAGGACTAAGCGATGGGGATATACTCGCTGACGGACTTAATGAAGGCGAAATAGACGGTGAAACTGAAGGAGAGATACTGGGACTCATGCTCGGACTAATTGAGGGCGATAGTGAGGGTGAAACACTTGGACTAATACTTGCAGATGGCGATAAAGAAGGCGAGATGGACGGGCTGATACTTGGACTAAGTGAAGGAGAAACCGATGGGCTTATACTGGGTGATGCGCTTGGAGACATGGATGGTGAAAGGCTTGCTGATCCCGCAGACCAGGTTACTGTTAATCTTGCACAAAGGGTTGTGCTATTATCATAAGATTTGATGAGCCTGTAAGCAGCCGTACTTGAAGCATTATCTGCAACAAACAAGACCAAATGGTTACCACTTACCCACCCTGCCCTGTTTACGATTTCCTGAATAATGCCAGTAATATCTGGACTGTCATAATCTGTATCTACAGTCCAAGTGGGTATGTTATCCCAGTTTACATATGCGGTAGTTCTTGTTCTCCCAGTATAATTTGCATAAGTGGAAAATGTTGCTGCATCATCAACTGCCTCTCCCTTAATTTGAGCATTGCAAGTTGTCCCAGACGCACTACTAAACGCTTGAAATGTTACCTTTGCAGTTAATATTGTAGCCCCTTGTGGGATAGCCACATTTACAAATCTAATTCCTGGGTCCCAAATATATGTTGAACTACCACCATTTCCAAGGGCAAGATAAGCATCAAGGTTAATATCTGATTCTTCTCTTATAAAACAATCATCACTACTTTGACCTGGTTTAAAAACTGCCATTTTATCATTCCCTCATTAGTAAGACCCCCAAATTCCAAACTCAGGTGTCATCCATTGTCCCACTGCAGCCGCAACTAAATTCACGCTGCTGTAATTATGGAGACCATCACACTCGATGAAACCTCCTGCCAGACTATTCCAAATCGTGTCTGCTGCACCAGCCTGTACTCGGAGATAGTTTGCAGTACCTTGCCTTACCAACTTTATCCAATACCCAACGTGAGCAACATCAATATCGGGTAGAGTAAAGATTCTATTCCCACCACTCACATCCATAATATGAATCTTTCCTAAGTCTAAGTTTGTAAGGATTGTATTGGTGTTGTGAGTCACAACTGAGTAGTAACTACCAGTAACAGAAGTACCAATTCCTGATGCTGGAGTGGTTGCAACCTTAGCACTTTCATTTCCACTATCATCAAGGGTGGTGACCCAAAACCAATAAGCTACTCCTGCTGTTATCGTGATGGATGCATCTTGAGATTTCTCCCCGATGGGGATGTTTACAGCATCAGCAGTATACCCTACCTCTCTGATTAGCTTAGCAGAAGCTGGAGTGTTAGCGGTGAAAATATAAATTTTAAAACCCCCTCCCCTCAAATCAAGCGTGGAAGGTTTAGCCCATTTAAGATGGAACATCCCTGCCAGCATAAGTAGGGTGATGGATGAGAGGACAGCTGGGGTGGTTGTGTCTTTGAGGGTGGTACGGGTGACAGCAACAGGGAGATCACTCCACTGCCCAACTGTGTTCTTTGCTTTCACTTGGAAGGAGTAAGAAGTGTTAGTTTTAAGAGCATCAATAATGCGAGAGGATTTAGTCACTTATAACACCCCTATTAGGTCTGTATCTGCGTCGAGGCAATGAGCGAGCCAGTCGACGTTGATCTCGTCTCAAGATAACCGTGACGTTGTATGATTGGAATTGTCAGGTTATTGTTGTAAACTCCAATTACAAAGGTATTAGAATCCAAAAGCCCGATTGCCTTATAAGTACTCATGTATATGGTCTCATGCCGTAAGTCCCAAAGATAATCACCATCCAAACTGATCTTTGCAAAGATGCCTTGATTATAATAAAATGGAAGTGGCCCTTGCTGAACATATCCTATCGAATAAATACCTGAAGAATCTATAACACAATTAAGTAAGGCTTCAGCTAAATTAGTTGTCTCATAGTTCTTTACCCACTCCCAATCTGGGATGATGAGATTAACAAGAGCATCATCACATTGAAAGACTGAGACCCTCTGATTTCCACCGGAGGTAGCAGTCCAACTATTACCACAAACATAATATTTCCCCCCAGATGAAAGAAGACCAAAATTCATCCAATAATTTGGGACAGTAGGATCAAAGGCTCTGATAGTATATAATGTAGATAAGTTTGTCGTTTTATTAATTTTGTCAAGGAATCTTGGCCCTCCCCCAGAGCCAGAGATAAGAATTGAACCTCCAATATCAATCACCGTATCATAATCTGAATATACAGCTCCTTTATACCAAACTGTTGAACCGTCTGATTTATTTAACTTAAATCTTATTGCAGCGTCATGATTTAGAGCATCATTGTAAATTCCCACAACGTATAGGTATGAAGTATCTGTGACGAGACCTGTACCATAAGCCACTGCTGCAGGGATATATCCCTGCCAGGGATATATTGTCCAATATTCAGTGGCAAGATTATTCTTATCTCGTCTGGTAACTACTGAAACGTTCTTAGAATCCTTATAGGCAGTACCAGTTAAGTATATATCATTACCATCAATGTAAACTTGATAAAAGGCATTAACCAAACTATCGGCTCCTACAATGAGGTTGAACTGATCAAGTACTTCAAATGTAGTCTTGTCTACCTTTATCACTGAGGCAGTGTAGGAAGTATTGCTGTATGCCTGCGAGCCACAAACATAAATGTAACTTCCATCAATCGTTAGGTGGTAGGGAATAAAAGCCAATCCCAACCAACCACCTGACATCTCCCTTGAACGATACTTTATAGGATCAGCATCTAAAGGTGATACTGTATCTGTCCTATATTTTGTTGGACTTGCTTCCAAAGGAGAATGTATTTTTGATCTATAACCTGGCATAGTTAATACCACAAGACCTCATAACTATCAACAAGTTCATCAGCAGCATTATTATTCCATTCTACCTTAACACTTGCCAAAGTCACTCCTGTTGTTGGATCAACATACAAAGTTTCATCTGTTATTACAATCCCCGTTACGATGGAAGGTTTGGGGGCAGCAGCTGACAGCTGGATAATTGTTGCTGACCAAGCTGATTTAATCAACAGTGGCCCATAAACAAGCACCTTTATCTCATATTGAGTTGAAAATAAGAGCCCAATCATCTTAACCTCATTCTCCGAGCTGAAAAATTGCGTCCACCTCGCTGTCCCATATCTCCTGATTGCCCAACAGAACATCATTGAGTTATCAATTGGGAAACAGTGAGCATAAATCCATGCGTAGGAGAACTCCGTTCCTGTGTCAGATGCATCAATATGAGGGCGAGGCATCTTTCCACTTCTCAAAGCTGCATTGAGGGAGTCACTGGGAATGACACGATTGTAAAGGTCTTCAAACAGCTTCTTAGCAGTAGCCTCTGCCTGTTTATCAACCATGATGATGTCAGCGATTGGTTTCATCTTCCCATCTATCCAGTTGGAGGTGGTTCCAATCTTGAATACTGAAGTAATCCACTAAAACTCCACCTCTTTGTTGTTGTCACTTTCATCCCAAGAAAGCTACCTTTATAACCAAGATCAGGAACCCCAAACTCTTTTCTTTGAAGGGTAAGAGAAGAAAGAGTTTCTGACACATCCCTCCCACTATCCACAGTGTCAATGTAGGGTTCAATCAGTAAGGTGACATCTGTCGCTGTCAACTTCTTTCCCCAAAGGATACACTTTGCAAAATCTTTCCTGCTTGATGAGTCATCAAAGTCATCATCAGCAGTTTGAAGGATTGAGGTGATGTCTGTCCCTGCATCATTATCCCCAGAGAATCCATTATAAACAAATCCTGTTGAGGAATGACCAAGATGGAGAGTGTTGATGCCAGCAATCTTTTCTGAGTACCCACACCTTGCACTCCACCCTGAGATAACAAACCAGAACCTCTTAGGGACGTAGTAAGCAAGGATGAGGGTAGGGTAGGTGTCTCCTGTTTGAGGAACTCCCACCAGGATGAATTGGTTGTAGTAAAGCATCCAGCAGGTATGGATGTAAGCTGAGGGGATGTTATCAATGTAATTTTTAATCGATGCCCCTCTTGCAATTGAGGAGTCACTAATCACCTCTGCATAAGACCCATTCCAGCTGACAACTCCTGCCTTTCCACCATCGAGGAAATAAAACTCATTCTCCCCTGCACAGACAGCAAGTGGTCCAGCCCCTCCATAGATGCGGCTGATGATATAAGGAGGGATGGAGAGATCTTTAGGGTTGAATTTCCAAACTGAGTTATTCTTCCCAACATAGACAAAATCGAGAGCAGAGATAACCCATTTGATTGCTGCTCCAAAGTCAGGTTCAAGCTCAAAGAAATCGAGATGATCAAAGATATCATAGCTCTCTTCTTTGGATACCATCACACCACAGGGGTATTGAGTGCCATCGAGATCGGTAAGATTGGCAAGGATGATAGCTTTATCATGTCGACAGATTACTTTTGGGATGAAAGGATAGCCTTCAATTTCATCTTGAAGATCACCCATATTTATATCGAGAGTGTTATCGGTATAGATGGTGGTGGAAGCGTCATAGAGGATGGTGAGAAGACGCCACTCAGCGGATGTCCCTCCCAATCTATAAATCTTCTTTGAGGCGATTCGGGTTGATCCTGGAACAGGGATCACGGTTAGGTTGACTTTCTTTGCTGTCACGGTGACAAGAGAAGAGATGACAGATGGGTCACTTTCCCATCCATCCACCGTCATGTATGTCACTCGATACCAATATGTTCCAGTAAGGTTACCTGCTACTCCAGCATCAACTGGGATAGGGCCTGTTTTTTCAAGCCTCATATAATCAAGAATCATCTGGGCTTGATACCCACCTGCTGCCTGAGCCCTAAATCTTATCGCTGTGATGTTATTCCAGTTTGGGGCACCTGTTGCTGTAAAGGCACTCTTTCTCAGTTTAAACTCAAACGCAACATTTGGGGCTGAGGTAGCTGTCCACTCCGCTAATGTATCCAAGTGAAGGGAGTAATAAGCTGCCCAAGTTGGTTCACCCAAATCAAGATAGCAATTGGTGAAAGCTGCATATACCCCTCTGATGAAATAAAGTGAGATGTAATCAGAGGTGGAAGAAGCTGATCCATCAGTATGAAGGGTAAGGTTTTTAGCGGTGATGGTCTTACTGGCTGTCATTGCTCCAGCAACAGTAGAGAGGAATTGAACACACTGACTCCCATAGATTTGATGGATCTTATCATCTGTTGCTGTTCCATTTACCATCGTCCAATCAGTATTCTCTTCAAAATTCTCAATCAGCTTACAATCCTTTGGGGAGTTAACCCCAATCTCAAAAGGTGTCTCTCCATAACGATAAGCAATCACTTTATTAGTCTGATCACAAATAAGAGAAAGGTCATCAAATTGAACAATGGTGCAAAGGTTGGTTGTGGAGAGGCCTGAGTAGCGTTCTGTGAATGTACCAGCAGCTCCAGAGTAGAGTTTTCCATTAGAGACAGCAAGGTCAAGATTAAGAAGAAGGGTGGGAGCATAATAACCCACCCCATAAACTCCACTTGATCCAGTCAACTCAGTAGAGTTATATTTCACCCATCCCTCTCTTGTATCAAGGGAGGTCTTTCTGGGAATCATATTTTGGATGAGTTTGATAACCCCAGGTTGGAGAGAGGTAGAATCATCATAGCTGTTCATCCCAATAACGTTTTTGAGTAAGCGAGGGACAATTTTAGGTGGCACCCTGTTCTCCTTGGGGGGAAGGTGCTGGTAATCCTACCCCTGCTGCATACTCCTGATACAAAGCTGCTGCCATCTGAGCATCCCGATTCTTGATTGACCATCTGTAACAAACATAAGGGATGAGATAGCGGTGGAGGGTGGGAGCAAAGTTTGGAGACACTTTGTCATCATACAGTCCACTATCCATAGCAGAGATTGTTAAAGAGTAACCTCCTGCTCCAATAGTAGCTGGTGTAGCATGAAAGTTGATTGTTTGGAGGGAGGCAATCAACTCTCTGCATATCCATGTTACTGTACCATCTGTCTGCTTCGTTCCAAGAGTGGTTGACCAAACTGGTTCAGTTATAGCATGAGAGGTTCCTCCAATGATGCACTCATACATATAACCATTACCTACAGTTGGTATGATGTAGGTGGAAAGATGTACCCCTGTTGCTGGCCAAATCACATAAGCAGTAGCAGCAACCCAACTTGCAAGGGTGATTATGGTTGGGGTGAAATAAAAGTAGAGAGGCTTTCCAGAGATGGTGAAAACTCTCCCAACGGAATCAAGTGTGAGTTCATCAAGAGGTACCCCATTCTGATTCTCAATCCTGATCGCTTCAATAAACTCCCAAGGGAGATTATAATCCTTATCCCCACTTACCACCGTTAAAGGGATGACTTTTGGAAACACCTTCCCTTTGGTGCACATATCTTTGATACCATCATTGATCCAATTATGCACATCAGTTGCATCAGCATAGGATGAGCCTGCTGTCTTCTCTGCCATTAAGGTACGAGCATCTGTCTCAATCTGTAAGCGATTCATCTTTCACTCTCCAATGTCAGCTTGCCAAAATCCCCCACCCTGTTTCTGCCTTGTTTCAAAAAGGGTTGAGAGTTTCTTCTTTCTCTCTTCTTCCTCTGGAGTAAGTGGCTTTCCTGCAGGACGTTTTGCAATCTCCATTAGGGATTTGAAGGTTGAGATTGGCTGGGGAGCTTCCTTCCCTTGTTGTTCACCCAATTTCCTTCCAATATCTGCCCACATCCCTGTAACACCTTGCTCACGGGTAAATTGACCAGTGAGGCCAGGAATCTTTGATCCTTCTCCAAACCCTCCTGCAAATCCTTTTGCGAGGGTACCTACTGCCTGACCACCTTGACTGAGTAAACTTGTTATCCAACCCATCTCTTTCTCCTTTTCTCAAAGCGTGTCAATTGTTGATAAGGTTTCATCCAACATCATGTGAAAGGGCAAAATTATCGTCACTTGGAATCAGAGGTTCATCTGACACATCCTTAACCCTATCTCGATGTGAATCAAGTTGAAAGTCCTCGTCCTCATATTGAGCAAGTAACACTGAAAAACGAGCCGCCTGTTTCGCCACTTGTTTATCCCATCCTTGGTTAGGTTGCTGTCGATTTTTCATCTCAAAGCAATCAATCAAAGCTGCAGCTTGGATAAGAGGTTCGGGGAGTTTAGGGGAGTCTGAGTCCGCTAATGTAACAGCTCTAATCTTACCATAAATTCTCACAGGGACGACTTGAGTCACTGGAGGGTAAAGCTCAATTTGAATCGCCCCATCCACCGCTTTCCCTGCATAAGCCCAAAAAATTGGGGAAGAACCAGTAGAGGTGCGGGCAGGGTCGATATTATTGAAATAAGATTGACTCTTCTTACCCAATGAGATTTGATAGATTACATTAAAGATGATCCCAAAAGAAGGATCGACAGAGTAAAGTGATTTGAAGATTGAGTAACTTGTTCCAGCTGCAACCACCCCTCCTGGCCAGTCCTTTAAGGTTACTTCAAGAGGGTTGATGAAGGAGGAGATCTCAAAGAAAGCATCTCCGTAATATACCTTCATAAATCTCCCAACCATTGAAGAGGTAAAAGCTGTCCCTACTCCTGTAACAACACCACTCGCATCCACCTTAACTGTCCCTGTTGAGTATAAGCCAACGGTGTAGATTTGACGCTGGAGTTTAAGCTGTGACCAATCTCTTGAGCATAGCTCTTCATAGCTGGTTTGGATGATTGATTTAACCAAATCGAGATTTAACCCAGGAGCATATTTTAAGATGTCATTCGCTATCATGGAAAGTGACATGAGATCCTCCACTTAGAGTACAGACGCTAACACAATAATTGCTACAATCGACCCAATCATCCCAATTGTTTGCCATTTATTTTTCTTCTCAGCTTGATCAGCCAACTTTAAAGCTCGATCAGTTAGCTCTTTCTCTTTTTCAAATGCTTCTTTATATATCCCAGTCCTCTTTTGCTCAACCTCAATCAGCTTATCTTTAAGATCCAGCTCCCTCTGCATAAGTTCTTTCTCTTTCTCAAGATTCTTAACCTTATCTTTAAGCACGTCAACTTGCTGTTTGAGTAAGGGATGCTCTTCTGTAATCCGATAAAGTTTCTGAGCATCATCTTGATCGAAGCAAGTTTGCTGACTTAAAGCCGCTTTTGCGAAAAGCAAGAACGAGATCATTAGGATCAGTAGGCACAATGATCTCACCCATCTGATACTCAAGCTGTGCATATTTATCCTTTAGTTTTTGGTATTCACCATTCAAGCGAATACGTTCTGCTTTAACTTTTGAGAGTTCTTTCAAAAGAGTACTGCGTTCATTATCTAACCTGGTGACTTCATTCTCCAGTTCTCTTTGGATGATGGCTTGATCACCAACAATCCAATCTCTTACCATCTTATAACCAGTCCCACCATAAGCAATGGCAAGGAGAGCAAAGAGAGTAAGAGCTCCAAAGATAATCCACTTCCAAAGTTGCATCTTTTACCTCTTACCCACCAAAATTAAACCACTTCCCTGTAATCAGTCTACCACAAAGAATCATCCCACAAGCAATCCCAAGAACCCAAACAAAAAGATACCAGCCCATTTTGCTCACCTCCTTAAAGAATCTCTTTCAATCTGTAAATTCTTCTCACATACCCAATCGTCTCTTTACAATGCTTTCCAGTTACTGAGCAAAGAGAAATTGAAACCTCTTCCCAACTGTCTGAGTTAGCCAGCTTCCTTGCTTTCTGGATATTTCCCATTCCTGCATTATAACCAGCAAACATAAACTTTCTTCTCTCTCCTGCTTTACAGATGGATTTGAAAAAGTGATCAACAGTTCGATCATACTTAATTCCACCTTGGATGCTTTCCTCTGGATTCCATCGATTCTTCACTTTTAATTCTATTGCAGTGGCTGGCATGATTTGCATCACTCCAACTGCCCCACACCATGAGACAGCGTTTGGGTCAAGATTGCTTTCTGCTATTCCTTGAGACTTAAACCATTTCCAATCATCAAAAGGAAAGTAGAATTCTCCCCATCGTTTGAAGGAAAGATCATATTTTACTGTGTATGCTGCACTCTCACCTGTACAACTAAGCAAAAGCGAGAGCGATAGCAAAAAGACCCAGAAGGATAGAGATCGCAATAGGGTTCTCCTTGATGACCACATCTGTGTCAAATGCTTTGAAGTAGTAATTGTCGATCACTTTGTAAGCTCCAAATAAAAGAGCCATAAATAAGATTTTTCTCGCTGTTGCTGTTATGATAGTCTCAATCATTTTTTTCCTCCTCTAAAATATCAATAAGCATAGTTGTTTTCTCTTTTGCCTCTTTTAAGAATTGAATCATTGCCTCCCGATCATTCAATGCCCACTCGTTAACTGCTGAATGGTAAGCTTTACGAATATCCCTAAAAGCAATTTTAATGAGTTCTTCCATCATTTCTTTGTTTGCTTTTTGATGTCCAACAGTATGCTTATAAGCTTTTCTTGATCCCTTTCTCTCTGCTCATCCCTCTTCTTATTGTCCTCTTTTATCTCAGTTTTGATCTCTTTTACCTCCTGTTTAATCTCCTTGGTCTCTTGACAGATAATCTCAATAGTTTTCTTATTCTCTTTCTCATTTGCTTTCTGAGCATAGATTTCTTTAACAGTCCATGATATAAATATAAGACACAGGATAGTTATTCCAGTAGTAGCCCAAAAGAACCACTTACTATCTAACAGACGATGCCAGAATTTCTTTTCATTTCTTAAACCCTCAATCTTCTCTTTGATACATTTATGATCTAAACAAAATTCCTTTTTGCCAGTTTCTAAAGTCATTCTCAACTCCTTCCTATTGGGATGACATAAAGAGGTTCCTCTTCTATCTGTAATACTCTTTTAACTCTATCATCCTTAAATGCACCTATCATTACAGTTCCCAATCCTAATGAGACAGCCATTAAAGAGATATTTTGTCCAACATGACCAGCCTCTATTAGCGTATACCGGTACCCTCTCCTCTTTCCATAATGGCTAACCATTCGCTCATAGTTTGCAGCCACAACCAAATCCAATGAGGCTTCCTCCACGCATTTCTGACCAAGACAGGCATTACAGAGTTCCTTCTCCTTCTCTGTATCACTAATCACATAAATCTTGAGAGGATGAATACCTCCAGCTGATGGTACCTTCGAGGCTGCCCAGAGGAGTTTGTCAATCTCTTCCCTGGTAACCTCCCCCTCTTTGTAATGTCTAACTGACTTCCTTTGGCTGATCGCTTCTTCCAATGTCATTTAAGAACTCATTAAATCTTCCCTTTGTCTTACCCCATCCTGGTATCTCATCAGCTTCCATCCAATCTTTAGGTTGTTGTCTAAATTGTTCTCTCTTCATTCTCTTGTATGTAAAGTTACGAGAATGATTAATGTGAATAGAAGGAAATGCTGCTTTGTAAGACTCCACTCCACCAATACGATCTTTTACTGGTACACCTTTTGGTGGTGTAAAACCAAGGGAACGATCATGACCATATTTCTCCTCTTGTTCAAGAGCTTTATGAAAGTGTCTAAGGAGAAGTTCTCGATAAGCACACATGAGAGATTCATCACTTCCATAATAGGTTAATGCTTGTCCAGTCGCTGCACTAACATACCATTTGTTCACATCGAAACAGAATACATCCTCTCTTGAAGGAGTGGCGTTGAAGTGGGAAGGATGATAGAGCACATCATGTTCAACGAGGAAGATGATGTCAGTAGGACACTCTTCTAATCCCTTTATGGTTTGTTTATAGATAGAGATAATACCACGAGGATGGTTGAGAACAAAATTCGTTCCGAAGTCAATGGGATAGTGAGAGACAGAGATGATGGGATAGCCATAGAGTTTCATACATCGTTTGAGTTGTTCCTGACACACTATCAAGATGCGTTCCTTACATCTATTGTCAGTGTAGTAGACCAATCCTTTATCCACTCACCACCTCACGTAGGATGTCATCAAATCTCCCCAATGTTTTCCCCCATCCTGGAACTTCATCCGCATAAACTAACTCTGGAGGAGGTGTATGACGTTGCTTTCCGTTAAACCCAAAACGAGAGGTTGAAAAGTTATCAGGATGCCGAATGTCAAGATTGGGAAAGTCTGACTTAAAGGTTCTCATGTGAAAATGCTGTACCCCTTCCCACCTCTTTCCAATTGCGTGCCCCATTCCCTTTGAGTATCCAACCTTTTCAAGAAAAACTAAAAAGTCGGTGAGCCATTTAACCAACACCTTCCGATAGGCAACAATGCAACCATTACTCCATGAATGGTAGAATAAGGCTTTACCAGTTTCAGCATTGATAGACCAACGATTCATGTTGTAGTAAATCTCATTGTCTCTTGGAGGAGTAAAAGAGAAATGGGTAGGATGATAGAGGAGGTCATGCTCGATGAGAAAGACAATATCTGCTGTACTTGCTTGTAATCCAGTCAGAATTTGCTTATACATACTCACTGAGGAGCGAGACAACTCCATCACGATGTTCTTACCAAAGGTGAGAGGTTGCTGTGAGACTGAGATGATGGGAAAGTTATACTCTCTCATACACTTTTTAAGTTGTTTCTGACAGCTCATGAGGATATCTTCCTTGCAATGACTGTCTGTATAGTAAACCAATCCCTTCGTTACAGGTTGAGGTTCCCAATCAGGTACTGGGGCAAACTTCTCGATCAACCATGAGAGAGGATGCTTTGCTAAAGGCCACCTATCCTTCAACCAAAGCTGTTTTGAATAGGCTCTTGCCTTACCCGTACCAGAATTAGGGTAGGGAAATCCAAAATCTTTCCCCTGCGTGCGGAACATATGAGCAAACCACGTTTTCTTATTGACAGCCAACCTTCCACCTGATAGCCATGCCTTACAAGCTATCTCTGTCCCCATCTGGCCCCACGAACCATGGTTCTCATCCATCCCACCTAAGTCCCAATACCTCTGCCTATGCATAAACCAACAAGCCCCAATGAGGGACATCGTGTCAGCAATCTCACCCTTTGATGACTCCCGCTTTCCCAGAGCACCCCAGTAGTTAAACTTCAACTCCTTATCAAACCGCATGAAATCTGACACCCTATTCAATCGAGGTTGCCATACAATCACTCTCTCAAACTCAGTGGTATTATCACATTTAGGGCATGAGGTTGGGGTAAACCCTTGGTACCTTTTATCTCCACACTTCTTACATCTCCAATCAAAAGCATAGAGGTTGTACATTCGTGGGATGATTGTCCAGTCATACTCACAGTCAGCCATCAGTTTGACATCAAACCCCTTATCAAATGAGCAGTGAGCGTCACATTTCATAACGAACTCAGCCTTTGAGAGTCTCGCTGCCTCATTGGTTGCTGCTCGCTGACCGATTGGTTGAGAGTGATAGATGAGGTGGACTCTTGGATGATCCTGTATCGGAGGATCAGGCCAATTTCCATCACAGACAGCAATTATCTCAGTATCACCCTCAATATTCTCAAGGATGTTCTCAATCGTCTTGGTTAGGAACATCTCATTCCGAGCTGGAATTAAGATTGATAAGGTCTGCACGTTCGCTCCTACCATCCTTTGAGGCTCTGACATTAGTTTACTCCTTGAATCACCTTACAAATCCGATCAACATCACAATCTCGAAGGAAGAGATGCAGGGGTAGGGTTAGGGCTTGGTGAGAGAATTCCTCCATTCCCTTACATCCATTCTCCCTCTCAAATCCTCGATACATTGGATAGAGATAGTTTGGTTTATAATGACAACCAAATTGAACGTCGTTCTCCTTTAAAGCCTGCATCACCCTTTCCCTCTCTTTACACCTCACCACCATGAGATGGTTGGAACTTTGAGAGTCAGGAGATTGAGTAAGAAGTTGAACCATTTCACACCCAGCCAACCCTTTCCTGTATAAATCTACCAACTCCTTCCGCCTCTTATTATCTAAATCCACCCTCCCCAACTGTCCCCTTCCAATCGCTGCAGTGATGTCATTCATGTGAGACTTATAACCTAATTCAGGGACATCATACTCCCAACTATATCCACCCTCTTTGACTCGATCTGCTGTGGATTTATCAATCCCTAACCACCTTAGTTGCTTAGCCTTATCAGCGATCCATTTCTCAGAGGTAACCAACATTCCTCCATCCCCTGTGGGGAGGTTCTTCACAGCATTGAATGAGAAGCAGGCTAAGCGAGAATCACTACCTACCTTCCTCCCCTTGTAGGTTGCCCCACAGGCATGAGCACAATCCTCAATCACATCCACTCCAAACTTATACAATCTGTCTATATCCAATGGTTGCCCACCATAGTGGACTGCCATTATAAGGCCAGGATTGATCTCATGCAAAAGACATTCAACTGAGTCTAAATCCATCTGACCTGTGGTAGGATTGATATCGGCAAAGAGTATCTCATATCCTTGATGGAGTAGGACGTGATTAGTACTGATGAAGGTGTTTGGAGTAGTGATGGCTACACTCTTTACACCATTCAAGCAAGCAACAGCAGTCTCTAAGGCTCCTGTGCATGAGCTAAATGCCACAGCGTATTTCGCCCCAGTGTAGGAGGCAAATTCCTTCTCAAACTCTTCCACCTCTGGGCCTAAGCCAATCCATCCTGAGTCCAATACACGGAGGACGTTATCTCTTGCTTCTTTACAGATGTAGGGTCTGAAAAGGGGGATCATGCTTTCTCTCCAATTCCAACAGTAAGTCTGCGATCCATCTTAATCTCTAACTCTTTAATCCCTGCATACTCAAACAGGTCTCGCATCCCATCTGTGAGATAGCGATAGGTGTCAAGTGGATATTTATGTTCCTTCCAAGTATGAGGAGCAATGATACAGATATACTTGGTGAAATAGGAGGTGAGATGTTTAAGCCACTCCCAGGGACGTTTAACGTGTTCCATCACCTGACCACTGATCACCACATCAAATGCGAGATCAATATTCCCAAATCCAACGATATCAACATTGGGGCCAGGGATGATATCCATTCCAACGTATTTAAAGGTTGGCTCAAACAGTCTCCGATAGTTACGAACACCTCTTGAACCCACATCAAGGATCGTTGCCCCCTTCATCTGAGAGAGATATCGATCTCTGAAATCTGCCATCAATAGCATGCTTGTTCTATCCATTATTTCCTCACCCAAAACCAACTCGGATGAACATCATTCGTGATGTACCATGGAGTGATGTTATGAGCATGGGTGTAAGCATTTACTGCTTCCATGACACCAATCTTTGAGATGTGAAAGTAGTCATGCCCAGAGACAATCCCCCCAACTCTAACCTTCCTCACCCATGTAATGAGGTCAGTCATTATATCATCAAAGAGGTGAGAGGCATCGATATAAACGAAATCAAGGGAGGCATCAGCGATCTCCTTTGCAGCCTCCACACTTATCATTCGCTTCACCTCAATGTTACATCCCTCCAACCGTTTCATTGCAGTAAGATAGCGAGATTGCTTGAGTTCACCAAACCAAGGGTCAACACAGATGAGTTTGAGGTTGGGATTGGCATCCAATAAGACCCTGGCGTTCTCTCCCTTATATACACCAATCTCTGCTCCAATCTTATACTCTAAATCGAAGAATAACTTTGCAAGATCACCACGAGAGAAGCTATTCAGCTTACTGCTGTATGGAAGAATCCCACCATGCATCCTAAACTTATGCCAGATGTATTTATCTACATCCACAGTTTCATCCTCTTGGAACTGGTGCAAATTTATCAAACAACCATAAGAATTTTCTTGTCTGTAAGGGCCATAGATTCTGCTTCCAGAGATGTAAGGCATACTCAATGGATTTGGCCCTCTCTGCTGTCCTCCCAGGATAGTCAACGGAGGGTTTAGACCAATGAGCGTACCAAGTGTTTCTGTTCAACACATAGCGTCCTCCAGAGAGCCAAGCCTTCAAACAAACCTCCTGTGCCTCTCTTCCCATCGTGCCATAGTTAACATCATCCAACCCTCCCAGATCAAAGAACCTCTTCCGATGCATGAACCAACATGAGCCTTGAGAGGTCATCAAGTCTACCATCATCTGACCGTTGACCCTCTCTGCGTACTCAGGCCACTCCTTCCCTCTTAGAGAGGATCGCCTGATGTATTGAAACTCATGAATCTCGTCTGTCCTCTTCCCATTTACAACATCTAATCCATATCGAACAGGGACAACTGTCCAATCTGGTTCACAATCGGCTTTCAACTTCTCATCAAATCCTTCATCAAAGATACAATGAGCGTCACACTTGAGGAGATACTCCCCTTTAGAGATGCTCGCTGCAGAGTTGATTGCAGGTCGCATCCCCTGAGACACTCCCCGATGGATGAGGATTAGATTGGGATGATCTCTTACTATTGGAACAGGCCACCACCCATCCAGTACTACAATCACCTCAATCTCCCCTTTTGCCTTACTAAAGATGTCATCAACCGTTTGTTGGAGATAAGGTTCATTTCGAGCTGGAATGATTACTGAGACTTTTCCCATATTTCTATCCTCAACTTGGAGATGGACTTGGAGAGATAGAGGGTGAGACAGATGGACTCACACTTGCTGAAACACTCTCCGATGGACTCCATGATGGGCTAACAGATGGACTAATACTCGCTGAGGGAGACCATGAGGGTGAAACACTGGCCGAGATTGATGGGCTGAGACTCAGAGATATAGATGGGCTTATACTCGGAGAGATTGATGCACTGATTGAAGGTGACACACTGGCTGAGACACTCTCAGATGGTGACCATGAAGGCGAGACTGATGGACTGATCGAAGGTGAAATACTGGGTGAGATAGATAGACTTACTGAGGGTGATACACTTGGAGAAAGCGAAGCACTCGGAGATACACTGGGAGATATTGATGGTGAAATCGATGCACTAATTGAGGGGCTAATTGAAAGTGATATGGATGGACTCAATGATAGAGAGATAGACGCTGATGGTGATAAAGAAATTGATGGTGAAACAGATGCTGAGATTGAAGGTGAGATCGAAGCACTTGGCCCTACTCCTGCTGCTATCATAATCCATGTAGCGACTCCAGCAGTTATATCCACAAGAGCATAAAGATTATCTCCAACAGTATCCAACCATAAGGTTGGTACGTTGTAGGTGTTATCAGTCACCACTGGCCATCTTGGCATCGTTACATAAGGTACAAAGCTACTACCCCAACCTCCTGCAGTTCCCCAAGGCATCTTACTACCTCCTTATTGAGTACAAAGTTGCATTGTGATTAAAGTATCAACTGGGTTTCCAGCATTTCCAGTAATCTTGAATCTTATATATGGTAAATAGGGTGGGGTGAATTGATATATCTGAACCGTCTCTACAGCTAAAGCAGCAACGATATCAGGAAATCCATTTGGAGTTGCAAAGTTTGCAGGTGTATCATCATAGGACATCTCATAAAAGACTCGCAGGGTTGGTACGCCTGCCACAGATGTAGCTTTCAACCATGCACTGAAATACCCAGAGTTATGTTCAATCTTAAAGATTCCACTTGTAATGGTAGCAATCCCATTAACAAGTTCACTTTCCCAAACTTTGGTGTTCCCTAAGATACCAATAATGGAAGATGGCATTTTATTCTCCTTTTGAAAAAGAGGCAGAAGGGAGAGCTTTAACCCTCCCCTCTGTCAGTTTGTTGGATGGATGGTTACGATCCCATCACAAGCACATCAAGGTTGAAAACGGTGCCAGCATCTGTATCTACAGCACTGGTTTTATGACATACGATTGCACCAGTAGTCTCATTCCAAACAAGACCGACAGGTGCATTTACTACTACCGTTCTGACAACTATCCCCATTACACAATCAAGGATAGAGAGTCCAGCAATTGCTGCAGTAAGCCGAACTCCCTCTACTTGATAAGAGGAGATAACAAAGTGGACTCTATGCACTCTCTTATCACCCATGACAGTGATTGGGGTTATTGTATAAGTACAAGTTGCAAAAGCCATTTTTGTTTACCTCCTTACTGTGAGATTCGCAGGAAGCAACCAACTGCTTCACTTGCTGCGACCTGCAATCCATTGAGTAGCCAACCAATCTCTGGGATGCCATGAGCTGCTGCAATGATAACTCCACCAGCGGTTGTCCCCTGAGTCAGCCTTGGTGTACCGATGAGAATCCCTGCTGCTGCATTTGTAATCGCACAAGGCCCCCAGGTCTGAGCCCAGAAGTAATATTGGATTGTTGCAGTGGTTGCAGGAACTGCAATCGGTGCCACCCCTACTGGGATGCCAGTTGGGACTGCAGGGCACTGGATGACTCCCTGCCAAGGGTTCGCCACCACGGTGATGTTAGAGGCTGCAGCTATAGCCACCACGAGTGGATCATAGATATAAGCATATCCTCCAGTGACCAAAGCACAAAGGGTGTTACTCTTGATCTTGTAACACATCCCAAGGCCAGCTCCTTCATTGACCCAGAGATAACCATTGGAGTAATAATTCTTGGCAATCACTGCTGTCGTTGGAAGGAGAAAAATCTTTGTTTCACCAATGGCGTGAACATAAGTAGCAACCATATTCCAATGATCGGCAACAGTAACAGCATTCTGAAGAAGGTTTGCTGCAACTAAAGCAACTCCTCCATTCAATGCCCAATGGTAGACTCTTCCATCACTCATCCTACATTTGTCACCAAGTTGGTGTTTGGAGATTCCCGACCCAACGGTGACTGTATCATACTCATAAATTGACTTGAGAGGGATAACTTCATCCCTTGCTGCTGTTCTTACAACATATCCTTGAGCCATCTTACTACCTCCTTTGGTTTTTGTCTGCCTCTAACTCCTCATTGTCTTGAGAAGCGGAGGAAAAAGGTTATCCTCCCATACTTATATCCCTCCTGGGAGGTTGGAGGGGTTGAGGTTGGAAAGGAGAAGAGCCCTCAACATTCTCTCATCTTAAGTTAATCCTGACATTTGTCCCTGAACTCTTGGCTGAACATTTAAGAGATTCCCCATTGTGAGGAGCTGCCTAACGTAAGCATCAGCATCCACAGGGGTTTTCTCTGGTGTCCAGTAGAAATTACGTTTTCGGTTGAGCGCCAACTTCCAGTAATCGGTGTTCATAAAGAAGATATAACCAGCTGGACAGTGGTTATCGACGATGATCTCACAGTGACCATTGAAGTTAATCCCTGTAAAACCAACCTGAGCAAGCTGACTCTTGCTATCAAGAAATCGCTGTTGAGGCTGAATTCTTGCCCAAATCTTATCATAGATCGTTTGGGTGGTGAAAGCAAGGTCAGGTTTCTTTTGAGCAATCGTACAGCTACCGATCATCGAATTGATGGCGTCAATGGTGACTGCCCCACCCGTTGAGTCAAGCTGTGACCTCCACCAGGTGTTTAAAGTGGAACGATCAATCCCACCATAGGTAGTGTAGAGCGTTCCATTGTCGATCCCATTCAGTAATCCATCGAAATCTTTTGATGCATTCCCTGTACCGTCTGAGAAGAACATGGTTGCAAAATCATCATGAGCGGTAAGAGTTGCGGTCTCCATCTTACTCGCAAGCAAACCGATGATCTTCCTATCCCCTTCTGTCTTTGCTAAATCATCACCAGGGATCGTGACGTTGACGTAGTGGTTTTTCCAATCCCACTCAGCGTAGGTTTGGGTCTGTTTATAGCTGATGTCAAATGGGTCAAGCCCTTTATAACTTCCACTTGCCAACTTCCCATAGATGATGGGCTGAGCAATCTTCAATCCACTATCAAAGACAATCTGACCCTTTGCAAGCAGCTTTGTCAAGATAGCATTACCAATAAAGATTTGCTCAAGAGCTTTTGGTAGAAACTGCTTGAGAACAGCAGCATCCAGATCATCATAACTTAATGTCATATCAGTAATCCTCCTTTTTTCAAATTTTTTGTGCTTTCAATCTACCCTGTCATCAAAGGAGGAAGTTTTTGCTAACCTTTTCTTGAGAGTCTCCTCTCAAGGTTTTGCTTCTTCCTTAGCTCGATCAGCCAGAAAGCGTGAACCAGCATCTTCAAAGCTTTTTGGCATCTCTTTTGGGAGCTCGAAATTAATTGGAACAGCTCCCGATCCTGATTCAATGTTTGTATTCCGCTTTGCGAGTTCCTCTTCCATTCGAGGCTTGAGACGAGTCTCAACCTCTTTATTAAAGATTTCCTCCCCATAAGCTTCTTTATCCTCGTAAGCTTTATTGAGATCGGTGTACCCTCTTTTTAATGCAACATCCAGTACCTTATCAGCATCCAATTCAGGATTTTTGCGATAGAGGTCGTTAAGTTGCATTGAGAGTTTTAACATCCGATTCATATGGGTCATCTTTGTTTCAAACTGGGTCATCATCTGTTGAGCCCCACGATTGATTTCCTCAATCAGTTTGTTGTAGCGAGGATCATCACCTTGCTGTCCACTCTTCATTTTCCCCTTTCCCTTTCCACCTTCATCACCACTTCCACGAGAGCTGATGAACTCTGTAAGCAGGTCTTTGTTTTGTGTAGACCAATCTTCCCATTCTTGCAATCCTCCATCAAGCTCACTAACTTGATTTGAGAGGGTGGCAAGCTGAGTCTGTAATGCTTTGGTTGACTCATTGAAAGATTGGAACTTCTTCTGCACCCCTGCAAGCATAGCTTTGTGGATTTTTTGGAGTTCAGGGTTAGCGTTGATGATTGCCAAATCCTCTTTGGATGCAAACTCTACATCCTCATCCAACCATCGCATCGAAGCTGGTGCTTCTCCTTTCAAAGTGAAAGGATTCCATTTGAAATTGATTGATCTCATTTTTGTTCTCATCTCTGTCTCCTTTTTTCTTCTGCTCTTCTCTGTAAAAAGAGAAGAGTTTATAGAAGAGGGAGAGGTTAAATTATCAATAAGCGAATTGATCTTCCTCTGCCTCACGTTTCACCTTTGGAGGTTTCATCCTTCTTCTTCCACCGCCTCCACCTCCACCCATCATTCCTTCCATTTCTCCCCCTCCTCCAGGTTGGCCACCCGCTCCAGCCATCCTTTGTACCCCTTGCTGGAGAATTTGAACCACCTGACCAACCATCTCTTGAAGGGCAGGATTCATCTGTGCTGCTTGGATGAGTTGCTGAGCACCACTCATGAGAAGACTGGCAGATTGTTCCTCTCCACCACCCTGTCCTCCCATCTGTTGCTCTGGCCCCATACCAGCAAGCTTGGAGAGCTTTCCAACAATGGCTGGGTCTTCATCCATCATCTCTGGCCCCATCCTTCCCTTACCTGTCTTTGGAGGGAGTCTATTTTCATCTCTTGGCATCGCTGTTTACCTCCTTCTTTTCTCTTCCTTGTTAGGGTATTACTGAATCAGACCACCCTTCTTACCACCCTTCTTAATCCCTCCACCAAGCTTTCTACCTCCACCTTTTTTAGGCATCTGCTTTCACCTCCTTTCTTTCTTGATCTATATCTATTCCAAAAAAAGCAGCCAACAACATTCGGCAAATTGCATGATCCTGCTTTTTAGACATTCTTCCACACTTACAAGCCAAGTAGCCATCATCATTCAATCTAAAAAGTTGACCACAAATTTCGCAAGAAAATTGCATCTTCCCTCTTATGTATAAACAACATTAACTGTAACTGCTGCTCCTGGAGGTGCTACTCCAGCTGTCCCTCCAGTAAGTACTGTTGCCACCTGTAATCCAGCTGCAAAAGCTGCCCCTGCCACACAGAGAAGAATCGTTCCTTTGAAAGAGGCTGGAACCTCAAGAACCCAATCTGGTACGGTTGTTCCAACAACAACAGCCTCAGCATTGTCAAAGAGTTTAACATAGGAGATGGCAGCGTTGAGGGAATTATCGACATAGACAGCATAGAGTATGCCAGCCGATGCTTTAACAACAACAGCAGCATTTCCGTTGCTGGTGTCCTTAAAAAGATAAGTAGCTAATGCGGTAAGTGTAAGATTCGTGACTGCCATTTTTTATTCCTCCTTTTTATGGAACTTGGGGCTCCTGAAAACCAAGTTCAGTTTTCTTTCCTCTGAGAAGATTGGCAGGGAGTTTTGCTGGAGCCCGCTTTCCTCCAAATCCTCTCATCCCTCCATTCCCTCCACCTTGTTGGGCTGCAATCATTGCCATCTCTTTCTGCTTCTCTCCCATCCTCTCCATAATCTCATCACGGTTGGGGAACTCAAGAGCATCCAAAGCTGCCCTTTCATCAATCAGCCCTGTCTGGAAGAGCTGCACCGCCATCAATCCTTTCTGCCATTTGGTCATCGCAAGAGAGGAAGCAGGGATAACCTTAAATTGGTAATCTTTGAAAACTGACATCCCTTTCTTTTGGATAAGCTCTCTAATCTTCTTCCTTTCAAAGAGATACTGTTCAACCTTTCCACTTTCTCCAACCATATTAAAAATTCTGTCTGCTGTATAGTAGGCAAAGATGCGAGGAATCAACTTCTGACCGATTCGTTGAATCATCCCTTCAAGCTGGCGAGCTTTCAGCCTAATTGTGGTCTGAGCCATCATTGCGAGGCTGTTTCTGCTGAGGATGACCACCCCATTTCTCCTTATAAACCAGTTACCTGTGATAGTTGTAGGACACCAAATTGGACCAGAAAAGTCAACAATGGTTATCTCTTTCTGATTGAAAATATTATTGAGACCAACTTGCTTTGTTTGTTTACAAGTAATTTTTATTGGATCTACATAACAGTCTTTTTTATGTTTTTCATTTTTATTTAATTGAAACTTTAATGATGTAGAAATACCAAGAAGGGTTGCCAGCATTTGAAATTGATCTGCAAGTTCTCTGTCAGAGGTATTATAAACAGTGCTGACTGTATTCTCTTTTCTTTCTAAAGCTGTACCATCCCCTCTTAACATCGTCTCATAAAGAACTTTAAGAAGATATGGTTTTGTTGAGGTTAACTCTTGGTACCCAGGTCTCTTATCAGGAAATAAGTTTTTAACGATTTGAGAATCTTTTGTTGAGAGTACCCAAGCTTTTACATCTCTTGTTTGCATTTTTGTGTTAAACTTAAAACCACAAGCAGTTAAGCATTTCTCAATCTTTACACAATTCTCTGGATTCTCCTTTATTGATTGAGAGAGTTTAACTTCAGGATATTCATAAGCTCTGCTATCACCTTTTCTATCTCTTGAATATTTGTGTGTGATACATCCTTCTGCCACCAACCATCCAAGAAATTCCATAATATGAGGAGAATAGATCCCTCCAACTTCTTTCTCATCTAACTGTGCTGCAGATGGAATCCAATGATTTGTATTCAACTCTGTTGACTTAACTCTTTTGTACTTCCCTTCTTTAAAAGTTCCTGTTATAGAGGTTGATCCTACAAGCCATTCGTGATTTGGTGTCACCAAAGCATCAATCTGTTTATTCTTAATCTCAATCATCGGCCCTTCATATTTCTCTTGAACATTCACTCGAAGGAGAGGTGACCACACCCCTAACTCTGTCTCCTCATCCATACAATAAATTTGATCTTCAGCTTCTAACTCATAAACATGCTTCCATCCTCTTTTTGTCAAACATTCTGTTTCAAAATCCACACATTCGATTGCAACACCCGAAGTCACCTGACCTGGCCTCCTCCCTTCGGTCACCTCTGTAATCCCTGACAGCTTTTCCAACCCATTAATAAGCATCGTTGAGAGAGACATTACATAAGCTGGAAGAGCTGGAGGAGCTTCCCTTCTAAGCTGTTTACCAGGTCTCACCTTAACATGACTCCCAGGTTCGTTGGTGAGGCGTGCCCAATCCTCTTTAGAAAGGGCATCCTGATCCCCAATCCAAATCCCATTCCCCATAAGGATGGCGTTCTCCATTATCCCTGCAAGGAGCTTGTTGAAGAGAATCTGAGGAGACTCAAGTTGATCAATCTCATTACTCCCATAAGGAGAGTCAACATTAAATCCCCACTCCATACCATCAAAGGGATGGTTACCATCAAGATAGGGGTTGGCCCCATCCTCAATTGGGCAACCTCCAGCAATGATGATATGTCTCCAATTTGGGAAACTGAGCTTATCATCCTTTCTGGTTGTTCGATCCCTAATCCACCAATCCCTTACAATAGATCGTGGGATGACTGAGCTTTTCTCTGTTGATGTTTTCTCCCAGTTAAAGAGGGTTCTCAGTTTATGGATGAGAGAATCTGGTTTGACCTCTTCAGAAATTAAATCTGATTTTATATCATCAGCTTTCTTTGGATTGAGATCTTTGAGGAGCTCAGTTGGTTTGATTGTCTCTAAGCAGCAATATTCTCCATATTGAAGGTTCCAGCTTCTTGTTACGAATGGGTCAAAGATGAAGCAACGGGGATCGATGACAACGAGGTCGATGTCACCTTTCCCATAATCAAGACTTTTATCATAGCAGGTGTTAAAGAGTGCAAATCCAAAGTACTCTTCAAGCATAACGAATTCGGTCAGCTTCTGCTCGAAGCTTCTCTCATCCAATATCCCTTCGATTGTTTTTTGGAGAATCTCAGCGACTGGGTCATCTTTCTGTGTCCTGCTTGCCACCACTATCGTTGGTCGACTGTCAGTAAGAAGGGCAGCTTTCCTCTCGACGATTTGGGAGAGGAAGTTCATCACAGCGTTGATTTTATATTTGGGGCGGCGTTCAGGCCACGTCTCTCCTTTGATTGTCTTGATCGCCTTATCCCAGTTCTTACTCGCTTTAGCACGAGCCTCACTACCCTCAGCATAGAGTTTACTGAGATACTTAAGAAGAGATTGTTCTCCGGTTGTCAAGGGCATATCACACCACTCGCTCTTTTTGTTTTCGCTGACTTAACCATCTTTGTTCCTCTCGATACTCTCTTTCCTCAACTGTCTCTTCATCAAGGAGAGTAGCATCTTCCTCAACTTCCCTCCCTCTGGTCACTCCCCCTTCAAACTCTTCCAGAGAGGGTTCAAGAAATGGGAGAGAGATAAGAGCAATATTATCCTGCTCTAATTTTCGAATCAATCTCTCCAATCTTCCCACCCTCTTATTAAGAGTAACCCAATCTGCCAAACTCATAATGTCAATCCCAATGTTGCTTCACCTCTCAGCTTCTTCTGCCTTGCAATCTCCTCCCCTCTTGCCTTATCCCCACAGAGGTTAGAGCAAAACTTCTGCCCAAATCTCTTTGAAGGAAACTCCTTCTTGCAATAAGCACAGATGGATTTCTCAAGAAGCAACTCAATCTGTCTCCAAGCAGGGTCGATTGAGGGAGCTGGAAGGTTGCCACTTTCTTGCTGGGCCATGAGTGAGCCTAAGATGAGCTGCCACCTGGGAATCTTCAACGTTATGTCTGCCAGCTCAGCAGCATACTCTCTGATGGAAGATGGGAGGATGGAGAGAAGCAGATTGGCTGCCTCCTCCAGTGACCCATGAAAGCTTTCCTCAATCAAAGGATGGGCTTCCTCAGCGTTGGTTGGGGTGGGGGGGTAGGTGGGAGCTTTTGGAAGCCTTCCTTTCACACCTTCAAGTATTTCTTCTGATAAGATTTGTTGTCCTCTTGTCATTTTATTTTCTCCTTTCCTTTTTACTCTTTCCCCATTTACTGAAGGAAAGTTT
>Ga0315281_10000454_pt1 | contig 56804 bp, 52 predicted proteins | sample YL17G07_0_MG_FD_204540 | JGI IMG/M metagenome (GOLD analysis project Ga0315281, IMG submission 204540) | Sediment microbial communities from Yellowstone Lake, YNP, Wyoming, USA - YL17G07_0 | ecosystem: Environmental > Aquatic > Freshwater > Lake > Sediment | place: USA: Wyoming | collected...
CCGTCCGCGTCGAGGTGAAAGGGGAGGGGCTCTCGGCTCGCACGATCGCCGGTTACTTTCCATCCCAGTGAGGCCCCGCAGCACGGGCCCGCCCAGCGCGGGAGGGTGAGGAATCTTTGCGGCGCCCGGGCGGTATACTCAGCAGGCGATGCCCAACGAGCTCTTGATGACCGCGGAGGTGGCGAAGCGCACCGCGCGGACGCATCGGGTGGTGCGGCCGGGCGACGCGGTGGCGGGTGGCGTGGTGGTGACCACCGAGCGCTCCCTGGCGGCCTGGGGCGGAGGCGCCAGCCAGGACGCGGTCTGGATCGTGCTCGGTTCCCGCGCGGCATCCTCAGCGGTGAGGCCGTTCCTGAAGCTGCCGGCGGGCTGCTCCGACGCTCATCTGGACAGCGCCATCGAGTCGGCGCTCGAGGTGCTGGTCCTACGCGAGCGGCTAGCCGACCAACGCCGCGAGACGGCCATCGCGCACGAGCGCCAGGTCGACCTGGTGCGCGTCGGCATCGCGCTCACGGCGGAGCGCGACCTGGAGCGCCTTCTGCAGCTGATCCTGACCACGGCCCGCGAGCTGGTCAACGCGGACGCCGGCTCCCTCTACCTCATCGAGGACAGGAACGGCGACCGACTGCTGCGCTTCGTGCTCGCCCAGAACGATTCGGTGCCAGCGAGCATGGTGACGACCACCATGCCGCTCGACACGGGCTCGCTCGCGGGGTACGTGGCCACCACGGGCGAGCCGGTGGGCGTTGAGGACGTTCGGCGGCTGCCTCCCGACGTACCGTACCGGTTCAACCCGAGCTTCGACCTGGCCATCGGCTACCACACGCGCTCGGTTCTCACGGCGCCCATCGCCACCCGCTCCGGCCAGGTGATCGGCGTACTGCAGCTCATCAACCGCAAACTCGACCGGCACGCGCGCATCCTCTCGACCGAGGCCGCGGACACCCAGGTGCGGCCGTTCGGTCATGGGGAGGTCGCGCTCATCCGGGCCCTCGCGGCCCAGGCCGCAGTCGCCATCGAGAACACCAGGCTCGTGCAGGAGATCGAGCACCTCTTCGAGGGCTTCGTGCGCGCCGCGGTGGTGACCATCGAGCAGCGCGACCCTTCCACCTCGGGCCACTCTTTGCGTGTGGCCCACTACACCACGTCCCTCGCTCGGGCCGTGGAGCAGGAGCCTCCTGAGCCCTACCGGGGCCTTCGCTTTTCCCGCGACGAGATGACCCAGCTGCGTTACGCGGCGCTCCTGCACGACTTCGGCAAGATCGGGGTGCGCGAGTCGGTGCTCACGAAGGCGAAGAAGCTCCAGCCTGACCGGCTCGCCCTCGTCCAGGAACGTTTCCGTCATGCCGCACGGGCGCACGAGGTGGTGATGCTCCGCCGCCTCCTCGAGGCGCTGCAGCAACTCGGACGGGCACCCACCGACGCCGACCTCACCAACTTCGAAGTTTCCCTGCGCCAGGTCAAGGCGGACCTCGACAACCAACTGGCCGTTGTACTGGCCGCCAACGAACCAGCGGTTCTCGAGGACGCCACCGCCCACATCCTGAGCGGGCTCCAGAGGCATGCGTTCGTCGGCGACGACGGCGCCGACATACCGCTCCTGCTCCCCGAGGAGGCGCGGGCTCTCTCGGTGCCCCGGGGCTCGCTGGACGAGATCGAACGGCGGGAGATGGAGTCGCACGTGGTGCACTCCTACCAGTTCCTGCTCACGATCCCCTGGCCCAAGAGGTTCGCCGACGTTCCAAGGATCGCCTACGGGCACCACGAGAAGCTCAACGGGCGGGGCTACCCGAACCGCCTGGTCGAAGAGCAGATCCCGCCCGAGGTGCGGATGATGACGGTCTCCGACATCTACGACGCGCTCACCACCGGTGACCGCCCTTACAAGCACGCGGTGGCTCCGGAGCGAGCCCTGGCCATCCTGGAGGATGAGGCCCAGCGAGGGTTCCTCGACGCGGCGCTGGTCAAGGTGTTCGCCGACGCGCGCATTTACGCCCGCCCGCTCACCGACCCGGTGGTTGTCTAGCCCAGGCGCCGAGGCGCGCGCCGCGACCAACTCGCAGGGGCTCGCCTCAGAAGTGCGCCACCCAGAAGCGCCACGTCCCGAGACCCGCGAGACCGAGGCCGAGCAGCAGCAGCGTCACCCCCATGCCTCTCGTGACCAGGTGTTCGGCGCGCGGCGTGAGCAGCGAGGAACCCCGGTGCAGCGCCCAGAGAAGCGGCACGTACCAGCTGACCACGCCGCCGACCAGCGCACCCAGCATCCAGACGAGACCCGGGGCGCCGTGGGCGCGCGCAGCCTCGACAAAGGCGAGCCCGGCCGTGACCCACCAGATCCAGTAGTGGGGGTTGCCTGCGGCGACGAGGAGACCGAGCAGGAAGCTGCCGAATAGGCTTCGGCCCTCGATGTCCACCTTGAGCTCGGGGTCGCGGCGCGGCGCCGCCGCGCGCAGCGAGCTCAAGCCACCCCAGATCAGCGCGATGCCACCAACGATCTCGACCATCGGCAGGGCACCGATCTGGCGCAGAACCGGCGCCGCGCCTCGTGCCAGGGCGGTGAACAACGTGACGTCGAGCGCCGTGACCCCGATGAGGAACCAGATCGCGGCCGACATGTGGCGGGCCAGGGCGAGCCGCGAGGCCACGAGCGTGATGGGGCCGGGGATCGCGACGGTGGCGAGGGACACCAGGAACGCGGACGCCACGAGCGCCGGCAGCGACAGCGGTACGGTCAGGCCTGGCAACGGGAGCTACCCGAGCTTGTACCCGATCTCGCGCAAGAAGCGCAGGCGGGCAAGCACGTCCTGCTCGCCCTCGACGCCCTTGGGAGAGCACCCATCCACGACTCCCAAAATGGCGCGCCCGTGGCCGCTCTCCGCCACCACCACCTCGACGGGGTTGGCAGTCGCGCAGTAGATTCGGCACACCTCGGGGACCGCCTTGATCGCGTTGAGCACGTTGATCGGGAAGCCGTTCTCCATGAAAACGAAGAAGCTGTGCCCGGCGCCCACGGCGAGGGCGTTGCGGGTGGCCAGTTCGATGAGGGCCTCGTCGTTGCCCGACCGGCGCACGAGCGCGGGCCCGGAGGACTCGCAAAACGCCACGCCGAAGCGCATCTGGGACGTCGTGGACACGATAGCCTCGTGGATGTCCTCGACTGTCTTGATGAAGTGCGCCTGACCGAGGATGAAGTTCGTGGCCTCGGGTTTCTCGACCTTGACCGTCAGAAAGTCCATGGGAGTGTGCTCCTCAACGACCGTGCCCGCCGCAAAGCTCCCAACGCCTCACGGGGCCCCGGCCAGGTTCACCACCGTGCCGGCGAGCACCTTGGTCAGCAACACCATGAGTTCGGGTGAAAGGCGCTGACGCTCGATGGCGGGCGGCGTGTCCAGATCCGCGGCCTCGTCCCCGGGCCGTGTCCGCACCACCAACGAGGGGATGCCACGCGCGGCGGCCAGTCTGCCACCCGAGTGGGGGGCGGTGATCTCCGTCTCACCCTTCACCACCAGGCCTACGCGCCGCAACTCCTGGTGGACGCTCGACGGGAACCTCACGAGTTTCCCGCCGCCCTCGAGGTGGACGTTCAAGCTCCAGGGCCAGCGCTCGGGTACGCCGACTCCGTCGAGCTCGATCCAGGCGCCGACCTTGCCGCCGAGGCTTTCGAGCAGGGCGTGTGCACCCGCAGCCTCCTGATAGCCGCCGGCCAGGAAGGCGACGATGATGGGGGCGCGGTGGGGCTTCCGGCTCATTGCGCCGGCGGCCTCCAGCACCACGGCGACCCCCGACGCGTTGTCGTTCAGGTTGAGCGCCCGCAGGTACGAGTCCGCCAGGTCGCCCCGCGCGCCGTCCCAGTGGGCGGCCAGCACGACCGGCCACCGTCGCGGGTCGCTGCCCGGAAGGTGGACGATGACATTGGACCACTCCTGCCGAACGTCGTTTGGGGCACTGCGCGTGAACGTCTCGCGGCGCACGGGCAGGCCCCTTCGCCCGGCCTCCTGCTCCAGCACCTCGAGTACGGAAGCGGCCCCGGGCGCCCAGGCGTAGCGGGTTGAGACGGTCGGACCCTCCACACCCGTCGCGGCCATTCCTCCAAGGCGGTCCACGGTTGCCATCAGCCTGGTCCGCGCGACCTCTCCACCGTCCGGCAGTGCCTTCTTGACAAGGCCCGCGAGCATGCCGCGGCTCTGGTCCACGGGCACGTGCGGAACCCAACCCACCCCCCAGCGCAGAAGCAGGGTCCGGTGGTCGATCATCGGGTAGTCGCCGGGAACGGCAGACACCGCGACCACCACCCGGTCTCCGGATGCCAGGTCGGGAAGCTCGAAGCGCGCGAGGCCGGCCGCGGAGAACTCGAGCGGGAGCTCCCGGTCCGGGCCGAACCGGCGCAACTCCACGGCGCGCCCGACCCAGCGGGTGGAGGGGTCACCCTGGAGCGTGAGGGGGAAGGAACGCTCGCCGTCACCGTCGATGACGAAGAAGACCATGCCCCCGACGCCGACGTCCACCCCACCGGAGGTGGGCCGGGAAGCGGTCGCCCGCGCTGCGGGCAGCGGTCGCGGCGGGACGACGGATGCAAACGCAAAGCGGCCGTCCGCGAGGGTCGGCTCGTTGAGCCAACACGCCATCGCGAAGTCACCTATCAGGTCCGGGGGCGTCCGGGGGTCGCCCCTCTCCGCCAGCAGCTTGGTCAGGCCGGGTAGCCCCGTCTCGGGGCGTGCGGCCAGGTCTCGCAGGCTGTCCGGGCCCAGCTTGTCGCGCAGGTACTCCACGAAGAGCAGCGACCAACCCCTCCCGGTCCACGGGTCCGCCGGGGCGTGCGCCCGACCCTCGGGGTCAACGTCGCCCCACAGGAGACGCGCCGAGGCCAGTTCGCACATGAACGGCATGTAGTTGGACAGCAGCGTGCTCCAGGCGGTCTCCGCGGGGTCGTGGCCGAAGTGGAGGAGGCGGTGGAACGTCTCCGCCACCCCCCGGATGTTCCAGTTCGCGCGGTTGCCCTGCTCGACGAAGCCGTGGTAGAGGATCTCGCCCTGGTTGGAGTGGAAACCGTAGCGCAGCGCCCCTTCCTCGGTCATCTCGTCGAAGGAGAAGAACAGCCCCTGGGCCCCGGAGCGGCGCGTGATGAGCAGGATCACCTTGCCGTTGTCGTCTCTGTCGGGACAGGGCCCGAACAGTGCGACCTCGCGCGGGTAGATGACCTCGTCGAATGTGGACACGGCCGCCGCGATCTGCGCAGCCTCGTCGCCTTCGCCGAGGGTGGAGAACTTGTACCCCTCCTCCTGGTACACGACCAGGGCGCGCCCCTCCTGCACCAGCCGCGCATTAACCTGGACCTGCGTCGGCTGGAGCTGCGGCCCCTGGACCACCGTCCAGAAAGACCGCGCCTCCGGGAACAGAGCCGCTGCCGCGGCAACGAGCGGTAGTGCAAGGGGTGTCATTCTCCGAGCCTCCGCTTTGTGACCCCTGGATTTTACCCCCGATTCTGCGCGGGTACGCCACCTCGGGTCCCGGCGGTCGTGGCGTAGGACGGTCCGCGCTCGATCCAGGCTAAAATGAACTGCAATGATCTGGCAGGCGCTCGCCTGGTACGCGGTGGTGGCGGCCGCGGGGGTCGTGATGACGGGGGCGCTGCGCCGCCTGGGGGTGGGGACCGGCGCCGCCTGGGCAGTCGCGCGGGTGGCTGGCTGGACCCTGCAGGGGTACGTCGGGTGGATCGCCGGCTGGCTGGGCCTGACGCACTGGTGGTGGGTGGGGCTCGCCGTGCTGGTACCGCTCGGGTGGTGGGGGTGGCGGGGGCTCAGGGAGGTCAAGCCAAAGGCGCTCGTCGAGGCGGAGCTGGTAGGTCTGGGTGCATTCCTCCTGCTTGCCTTCCTGAGGTTGTCGGCCATGGGGGTGACCGCAACCGAGAAGCCCATGGACCTTGCCATCCTGGCTACGTTGCTCCGCCCGGGCACGATACCCCCCGGTGACCCCTGGCTCGCCGGCCAGTCCCTGCCGTACTACTACTTCGGTTTCGTCCCCTGGTTGCTGCCCGGGAAGCTCTTGGGCTTCGCCCCGGACGTCATCTTCAACCTCCTGCTCCCGACGCTGGCGGCGGTCAGCGCGCAGGGGGCCTGGGCCCTGGCGCGCGCCGTCGGGGGAAGCCGACGGACGGGCGTGATGGCCGGCTTCCTGGTCGTGTTCGCCGGGACCTTCGACGGCTGGCGCCAGCTGTTCGCCGGCACCCCGCTCTCCGGCCTCGACCTCTGGCCCTCCTCGCGAGCGATCAAGGGGACGATCACCGAGTTCCCGCTGTTCACGTTTCACCTCGGGGATCTCCACCCCCATCTCCTCTGCCTGCCTTTCGTCCTGGTGGCGATCTTCCTCGGTCGTGTTCTCGGCACGGTGAGAGGCCGATGGGTGCCCACCATCGCGCTCTGCTCCGTGGTCTACGGGGCGGCCGCGGCCTCCAACCCGTGGTGCGCAATCCCTCTGGGCCTGGCGGTCCTGATGGTGGCGGCCGGCGACGAATCGGGCTTCGTACGCCCCACCGGTTCCGGGCTCTGGCTCTGGCTGCGAGTTGTTGCGCTGGGCATCGCGGGCTGGATCCTCTACCTGCCGTTCTGGCTGAACTTCCACCCGCCGGCTCAGGGCTTTGGCTGGGTCACCACCGCCACGCGCACCGACGAGCTGCTGCTATTCCTCGGGGCGATTCTGATCCCGCCGGTGCTGGTGACGTGGGAGCTGTCGTGGCGGTGGGGAGGGATGGAGCTGGCGCGGAGGCAGTTCAGCCGCGCCGTGTGGCTCGCGGGGATAGTTCTGCTCGCCGTCCTCAGCAAGCGCCTGCTGCTGGCGCTGGCCATCGGGCTCGGCACGGTGCTCGCGGTGACGGTGCTGCGAGGCAAGTTGCGGCGGGCCAGGCCGGTGTTCGCGTTGACGCTCGTGCCGCTCGCGATGCTCGCCTTCATGGAGCTGCTGTACTTCAAGGACCCGTACGGGACCGAGTTCTACCGCATGAACACGGTATTCAAGGCCTCGCACCTGGGCTTTACGCTGCTGGCTGTCGTGGCGCCTGTGCTGCTCGGGTGGCTGCGCAGGAGACGAGCCGTGATGGCCTATGCCGGGGCTGCTCTGGTCCTTCTGGCGGGCCTGCCCCAGCTCGTGACCCTGGGGCAGCGGGCGCTGGCCTCGCCGGTGGCAGGCTGGGGCGGGTTGGGTTGGATGGCACCGGGTGAGCCGGCGGCGGCGGCATGGCTGCGGCAGCAGCCCCAGGGTTCGGTGCTCATCGAGGGGGTGGGGGACGCCTACTCCGACGCCGCCCGCATGTCGTCGGCATCGGGGATTCCCGCGGTGCTCGGGTGGGAGAACCACGAAGGCGTCTGGCGGGGCGGCAACATCGGCGAGGAGACCGGGCGCCGAAAGGCCCAGATCGATCAGCTGTACAAGAGCGGGGACCCGAGGGAGGTCCGGCGGATCGCGCAGACCCTCGGGGCGAACTTCATCGTGGTCGGCAGCGTCGAGCGCAGGCTGTACCCCGAGGGCGGCGTGGGGGCCGTGCTGCGCTCGGGGAAAGCGCTTTACCGGTCCGGGGAGTGCGTAATTGTCTCGGCGCGGGAGTGAGACAGTGGCGATGGGCAGGAGGGAACGGCTGGCGTGGATGGGGCTGCTCGTTCTTGCGCTCCTGCTCCGGCTGTGGGCGCTGGGGGACCGGCCGCCGCACCACGACGAATCCATCCACTGCGACTTCAGCTACACGCTCCTGACCACGGGCGCGTACAGGTACGACCCCACCTACCACGGGCCGTTGATCTACTACGTGATCGCGCCGCTCTTCGCGCTGCTGGGTCCGACCACGGCGGTGGGCCGCCTCTACCCCACGCTCGCGGGTGTCGCGTTGGTGATGCTGCCGTTTGCGCTGCGACGGCGGCTCGGTCCCTGGGCGGCCTGGTGGAGCGGCCTTCTGCTGGCGATCTCGCCGATCATGCTGTACTACTCTCGCTTCGCGCGGGAGGACCTGCCCGTCGCGTTCTTCACGGCGGCGGCCCTGGTGCTCTTCCTCATGGTGCGAAAGAAGGGCTGGAAGCCCATCCCCTGGATCGGGGTAGCGGTGGCTGGCCACGCCGTCATGAAGGAAACGTTCTACGTGACCGTGCCCTTGCTGGGGGTGGCGGCGTACGTCGTGGCGCTGAGGGACGGGGTGTGGGTCAGCGTCCGGAAGGCCTTTGCCTGGATCGACTGTTACCGGGTGGCGGTGGGAACGGCGATCCTGTGGTTCTTCGTGATCACGGTGACCGCTTTCACGGTTTTCTTCGTGCACCCCGAGGACTGGGCGTTCCCGGTCAAGGCGATCACCTACTGGTACCAGCAGCATTCGGTCCAGCGGGTGGGCGGGCCCTGGTTCTACCACCTGACGCGTCTGGCCCTCTACGAGTTCCTCCCGATCGTGGCCGCCCTCGCGTGGGCGATCCGTCGACGGAGGCACCTGAAGCGCATCGAGGTCTTCTGCCTGGCCTGGGGCCTCGCAGGGGTCGCCATGTACGGCTACCTGGGCGAAAAGACTCCGTGGCTGGAGGTTCACCAGGTGCTGCCTTTCATCCCGCTGGCGGGGGCGCAACTCGCGCGCACCTTCTCGCCGCTTGGGCGGTGGTGGTCGAGGGGGCTCGCGACTGCGGGACTGCTCGCCACCGCCTGGAGCGCGCTGGCTTCGGGCTTCCTCTACCCCGCCATCACGACCTCGGACCCCCATGCCGAGCTCATCGTGTTCGTCCAGACCACGCCGGAGGAAGACAAGCTGGCGCGCTATGGCGTGGCGCTGGCGGCCACCCATTCCGGCGAGGGTGCGGTAGCTGCCGTGGACGGGGAGGGAGCCTGGCCGCTGTCCTGGCAGTGGAAGAGGATCCCGGTCTGGTGGTCGATGCCCGAGTCCGGGATGCGCCCGGATCTGGCCGTGTGCGACCCGGAGAAGGAGGCCGCGTTCCGCGAGCGTCTCGGCGAGGGCTACACGGTGCGGCGCATGCCGTTCCGCGCGTGGTGGGTCGAGGACGTCGAGGGTGTGAAGGCAACCGACGTCGTGAGGTGGTTCTTCACGAGGCTGGCGTGGTCGCCGATCGGGGCCACGGACGTGATGGTCTTCGAGGCGACGAAGAAGTAGTCGCGCAGCGGTGCAGAAAGAGGTCCTCCGTGAGCGTTGAACTGTCGGTTGTGGTTCCCGTCTACAACGAGCAGGAGAGCGTCCCGGAGCTGCACCGTAGGCTCACGGCCGCCCTCACCGGCGTGGTCAGGTCGTTCGACGTCGTTTTCGTGGACGATGGGTCGCGCGACCGCTCCTGGGAGATCATTCGCGAGCTCGCCTCCCGTGACGCGTGGGTGAAAGGGCTGAGCTTCTCCCGGAACTTCGGGCACCAGATGGCCTTCACCGCAGGCCTCGACCACGCGGACGGCGAGGCTGTGGTGATCATGGATGCGGACCTCCAGGACCCGCCGGAGCTGCTCCCGCAGCTTGTGTCGCGCTGGCGGGAGGGGTACGACGTCGTGTACGCGGTGCGGGCTCGCCGGCACGGGGAGACAGCATTCAAGCTTTTCACGGCGGCCGCCTTCTACCGCCTGCTGCGCCGCATCACCAGCGTGGACATCCCGGTGGACACCGGGGACTTCCGATTGATGAGCCGCAAGGCGGTGGAAGCTTTCCGTCGAATGCCCGAGCGCCACCGCTTCACACGCGGGATGGTGGCCTGGCTCGGCTTCCGCCAGGTCGGCGTCCCGTACGTGCGGGCCGCCCGCCACGCCGGCGAGACGAACTACCCGCTGCGAAAGATGCTCCGCCTCGCGAGCGACGGCATCACGTCGTTCTCGTACATCCCTCTCCAGCTCGCCAGCTGGGTCGGGCTCGCGGTCTCGGGACTCGCCTTTCTCGGACTGGTCGCGTCGGTAGTCGTGAGGCTCTGCGGGGGCGCGATGCCGGCGTGGGCGATCGCAGCCGCGGCGCTTGCGCTCCTCGGCGGGATGCAGCTCGTGGCGGTCGGCCTGCTGGGGGAATACGTGGGGCGTGTACTGGACGAGGCGAAGCGGCGCCCCCTCTACCTCGTGCGGGAGACAGTAGGCCTGGGGTCCATCGACGAGCGCTCGCCCGCCGTCACCGTCTGAGCGCTACGCCGACTGTGCGCCAGCCGGCGGTGCTACTCTCGCACCGTGCGCACGCTCGCCCTGGTCGGACCCTCGTGGCCGCTGCGGGGTGGAATCGCCCGCACGACGACCGCGCTGGCGGCGGCGCTCTCGGCGCGTGGGGCGCTGGCTGGCTTCTTCGTGCCGATACGACAGTACCCCGGCCTGCTTTACCCCGGTCGGCGGGACACCGACCCTCACGCCTGCCCGCGGCTCCCCGAGGCGCAACCCTGTTACCACGTGCTGGAGCCCTGGACGTGGGGGCGCCTCCGGAGGCGGCTGCGGGAGGCGCGGCCCGATGCCCTGGTGCTGCCGTACTGGACGTCGGCATGGGCGCCGCTCTTCTGGTTCCTCGCACGCTCGTCCGAGGTCCCGGTCGTTGCGGTCGTCCACAACCCGACCGACCACGACGGGAGCTGGCGCGCACGGTCGATTTCGAAGATGACGCTGGGGCGATGCGGCGGCTTCCTCTGCCATGCGCGGCACGTGGCCGGGATCCTCGAGTCCCAGTTTCCCGGGACCGCGGTGGTCGTCCACCCCCTGCCGCCCGAGTCGCCGGGGCCGGAGGACCGCGAGGCGGCGCGCGCACGGCTCGGCCTCGCGCGCGACACGGTTGCCGTGCTGTGCTTCGGGCTGATACGGCCTTACAAGGGCGTGGACGTGCTCCTGGAGGCAGTCGCGCGCCTGCCTGTCGGTGTTCCCATCGTGTTGCTTCTGGCCGGTGAGCCCTGGGGCGAGCTGGCCGCGCGACTGCGGGCTCGGGTCGCCCGTGCCGACCTCGCGGGACGGGTCCTGGCCAGGCTGGAGTGGGTGCCGGAGGCGGAGGTGCCCACCTGGTTCGCCGCGGCGGATGCCGCGGTGCTCCCGTACCGCAACGCCACGGGCTCGGCGGTGGCGGCGCAGGCCCTGGGCTGGGGTCTGCCGCTCGTGGGCAGCGCGGTGGGCGGGATCGCGGAGGTGGTCGAGGAAGGGGTCAACGGCTTGCTCGTTCCGCCCGAGGACCCGGAGGCGCTGGCGGGGGCGCTGGCGAGGATCGCGGACGAGAGCGTGCGCGCGCGGCTGGCCGAGGGTGCCCGTGCCGCCTCCCGGCGCTGGAACTGGTCTTCGTACGCCGAGGTGCTGGTGGATCTGACGGCGCGTATCGCGGCGAGATCCGCGGCCGGGTCACGCGATGGCTGAAAAAGTTCTGCTGGTCTCGTCGCGCTTCCCGTGGCCACCCGTCACCGGGGACCGCGGCCGCGTCGTCGCCTGGCTGGAGGCGCTTGCACCGCGCGCGAACGTGACGCTCGTGGCACCGGACGGCCGGGTGCCGGCAGCGGTGCCGCCGTTTCGGCTCGTGACCGCCCACCGGTCTGCAGTGAGGCTCGCGACCGCGGCATTGCGAACGGCGACAGCCGGTCTTCCGGTCACCGCGCTGCTCGCCGCGGGGTACGACTGGCCCGGCGCGCTGGTGCCGGCCGAGCGCGAATGGGGACCCTTCGATGTGGCGGTCGTGCTGTTGGCCCGCCTCGATCCCTGGGTTTTTCCCCACCTGCGAGCGAAGCGGCGCGTCCTGGACGCGATCGACTCGCTTGCGGGCAACCTGGAGGAGCGTGCGCGGGCCGCGCGCGGGCCGGCACGTTTCTTGTGGCGCCTGGAGAGCCGGCGCACCGCCAGGCTCGAGCGGGACGCGGCCGCCCGCTACGACCGGGTGCTGGTGATTGCGGAATCCGAGCGAGCCGCATTCGGCGAGCGGTCCAGCGCGATCTTCCACGGCGTGCGCCTGGAACGGCGGGCAACGGGCCCGCGCGATTTCGACGTCGGCTTCTGGGGCCGGCTGGCATACTTCGCCAACCGGGATGCGGCTACCTTTCTCCTGGAAGAGATCTGGCCCCGCATCCGGCGGGCGAAGCCCGATGCATCGCTGCTGATCGCGGGGGCCGACGTACCGGCGTTCGTGCGCCGGCGATCCGGGCGAGACGGCATCACGGTGATCTCGCCGATGGCCGAGCGGAGCGCGCTGTTGCGCCGGGTGAGGGTCGCGCTCTTTCCGGTGCGATATGGAAGCGGGCAGTCCACCAGGGTGCCGGAGGCGGCCGAGGCGTCCTGCGCGCTCGTCGCCACCCCCGAGGCTGTGCGGGGGCTCGACGCCATCGCCGCCGAGGCCGTAGTGGAGCGGGAGCCGGAGCGGCTCGCGGCACGCGTGCTGGAGCTGCTGACCGACCCGACCGCGGCTGCGGCGCAGGGCGAGCGTTTGCGCCTGGTGGTTGAGCGCGAGCTCTCGCGCAGCGAGGCCTGCCGGCGCCTGGCCGAAGCCGCGCTCGGCGGGGACGCTGGCGCAGCGCCCGGCGGACGCTAGCGGTTGGCGAGCGCCTGCCGCACCCTGGCGACCACCGACTCGACGCTGTAGCCGAGCTCGCGCATGACGTCGGCAGCCGGAGCGGACGCGCCGAACCGGTTCAGGCTGATGATCTCCCCGTCGCCCACCCAGCGATGCCACCCTTGCGCGCGCCCCATCTCGATCGAGACCCGCAGGGCGCCGCGCGGTCCGAGCACGCTCTGCTGGTAAGCCTCGGGTTGCCGGGCGAACAGCTCCAGGGACGGGGCGGACACGACCCGGGTCGGAACGCCCACGGCCTCCAGCTTCTCGCGGGACGCCAGGGCCAGCGTGACCTCGGACCCGGTCGCGATCAGCACGACCTGCGGTGCGCCGCCGCCGGCTTCGACGCGCACGAATGCGCCGCGGACCACCGCGCTGGTGGGCGGGGCCGGGAGCACCGGCAGCTTCTGGCGTGAGAGGACCAGCGCGGTCGGACCGCCGCGGCGCTCCAGCGCCACGCGCCACGCCTCCACGGTCTCCCGGGCGTCGGCCGGGCGCAGTACCACCATGTTGGGGATCAGGCGCAACGCGACCAGGTGCTCGATCGGCTGGTGGGTGGGGCCGTCCTCCCCGAGGCCGATCGAGTCGTGCGTGAACACGTAGGTGATCGGCAGCTTCATGAGAGCGGCCAGACGGAGCGCGGGTCGCATGTAGTCCGAGAACACCAGGAAAGTCGCCGCGAACGGCCGCAGGCCGCCGTGCAGGGCAAGACCGTTGGCGACGCCACCCATCGCATGCTCGCGCACGCCGAAGTGCAGGTTGCGCCCGCCAAACGACCCCGGCGCCACCGAAGCCTCTCCCGCCAGGAGGGTGTCGGTGGACGGAGCGAGGTCCCCCGAACCGCCCAGCAGCTCGGGGACCCGCGGCGCGATGGCGTTGAGCGTCGCGCCGGAGGCCTGTCGGGTGGCCAGGGAGGCGCCGTCCGCGAACTCGGGCAGGGCCGTGTCCCAGCCCTCGGGGAGCTCGCCGCGAAGGCGGCGGTCCCACTCCCCGGCCTCGGCGGGGTATGCCTTCCGGTAGGATGCGAGCAGCTTCAGCCACTTCCTGTGCTGTCGGCGCCCGGGCTCGGCAAGCGCGCGGAAGTGGCTCCTGATCTCGTCGGGGATCACGAAAGGCTCCTCGATCGGCCAGCCGAGCGTCTTTCGCGTTGCCTCCGCACCCTCCTTGCCGAGAGGGGAGCCGTGCACCTCCGCGTTGTCCTGTTTCGGGCTGCCGAAGCCGATGTGGGTCCGGATGCGCACCAGCGTGGGCCTGTCCTCGCTGCGGGAGGCCCGGCGCAGCACCCTCGCGATGGCGTCGAGGTCGTTGCCGTCCTCCACGTGCAGGACGCGCCAGGCGTAGCCGGCGAAGCGCTTGCCCACGTCCTCCGAGAAAGCCAGCTCGGTGGGGCCCTCGATCGTGATGTGGTTGTCGTCGTACAGCACGACCAGGCGACCCAGCCGCAGGTGCCCCGCGATCGAGGCGGCCTCGTGGGAGATCCCCTCCATCAGGTCACCGTCGCTGGCGATCACCCAGGTGCGGTGGTTCACGAGCGGCATGCCGTCGCGGTTGAATCGGGCCGCGAGGTGCCGCTCCGCGAGCGCCATCCCGACCGCGGCGGCGAACCCTTGGCCGAGCGGACCCGTGGTGACCTCCACGCCGGGGGTGAGGCCGTGCTCCGGGTGTCCGGGTGTCCGGGAATCCCACTGCCGGAACCTCCTGAGCTCCTCGAGGGGGAGGTCGTAACAGAAGAGGTGGAGCAGCGCGTACAGCAACGCCGATCCGTGTCCGGCCGAGAGCACGAACCGGTCGCGGTCAGGCCATGCCGGGTCGCCCGGGTCGTGGCGCAGGAAGCGGCTCCACAGTGCGTACGCCATCGGGGCGGCCCCCAGGGGCAGCCCGGGGTGCCCCGAGCGTGCCTGCTCTACCTGGTCTACCGCCAGCACTCTCAGTGCCGTGACCGCACGCCGATCGGCTTCGTCGAACGCCCGCATGGTTTCCCTCCCGCCAGGCCCGCGATTCTCGCGCAACCCCGGGGGTCCTGGCAAGGCGGCTCGGTGCTAGAATGCTCAGTCCCGTGAAGGGGAAGGACGAGGACTCTCGAAAAGGAGCCGATCATGAAAAGTTACGTGGCGGTGGTGATGGCGGCGCTGGCGGCGACGGCGTGGGCGCAGCAGGTCCCCAAGCCCGCGGAGGCCCCCAGGCTCGCGATTGCGGTCATCGACGTGAACGTCCTGGTGCAGGATTCGGCGGCAGGCAAGGAAGGAATGACGCGCCTGAAGAAGGCGCAGGACGAAAAGGTCGCCCAGCGCAACAGGCTGAGCGACGAGGCCCAGGCGCTGCAGAAGCAGTTCGAGACCCAGCGCGCGACGCTCTCGGACGCCAAGATCCAGGAGCTCCAGAAGGAGATCGAGGACAAGGGCATCGCCCTGCGGCGCTTCGATGACGACGCCCAGCAGCAGCTCCAAGAGGCGCAGAAGAAGGAGCTCGACGCGCTCGAGAAGCAGATCATGCCCATCATCCAGGAGGTGGGCCGGGAAATGAAGCTCCAGATGATCTTCAACAAGTTCCAGTCGGGCCTGGTCTACGCCGACGAGGCCATGGACATCACCGACCAGGTCCTGCGGCGCTTCAACACGAAGGTGACCAAGTGACGGCGATTCGCACCGCGAATCGCCGTCACGCAGGTCATCCCGAGCGCAGCGAGGGATCCCGGCGCATGCGAGGACCGGTTTCGATTCGCACCGCGAATCGCTGTCGGCTTCGTCATCCCGAACCCGCGCGAAGCGCGGGCGAAGGATCTCATCGGAAGCGCCGGGCCGCTTGAGGAAAGGTGGTCATGAAGACCCTCACCCTCGGGGAGCTCGCCGCCCACGTCGGCGGCACAGTGGTCGGGGACGCCGGCCGCCGCATCCTCGGTGTTCGGACGCTCGAGGAGGCAGCAGGGGAGCACCTGTCCTTCTACCACAACCGGCGCTACCTGCAGGCGGCGAGAAGCTGCAAGGCGGGGGCGCTGCTGGTCGCGGATGCGGAGCCGTTCCCGGGCCGTGACCTGCTGGTCTGCAAGGACCCGTACGGCGCCCTCGCCAAGATCCTCGAACTCTTGCACCCGGCCGAACGGCCCCCGGTCGGCGTGCACCCGAGCGCCGTCGTCGCTGCCTCGGCGCAGGTCGGGGAGGGCGCGAGCGTGGCGGCCCACGCGGTGATCGGCGAGCGCGTGCGCGTGGGGGCGCGCGCCGTGATCGGCGCGTGCTGTGTTCTCGGCGACGACGCAGAGGTCGGCGAGGAGACCGTGCTCCACCCCAACGTCGTCGTCGAGCCGCGCTGCCGGGTGGGTGCGCGCTGCATCTTCCACGCGGGCGTCGTGATCGGGTCGGACGGCTTCGGGTTCGCCACGGTGGCCGGCGTCCATCACAAGGTCCCGCAGGTCGGGATCGTGGTGGTGGAGGACGACGTGGAGCTGGGCGCCAATGTGTGCGTGGACCGCGCCACACTGGGGGAGACGCGCATCGGGCGGGGGACGAAGGTCGACAACCTCGTGCAGGTGGGGCACAACGTGCAGGTGGGAGAGCACTCGCTGTTGGTCGCCCTGGTCGGAATCTCGGGCTCCACCCACCTCGGCCACCACGTCGTCATGGCCGGCCAGTCCGGCGCCGTGGGGCACATCAGCATCGGCGACGGTGCCGTGGTCACCGCCAAGACGGGGGTCACGGAGGACGTGCCTGCGGGGGCGACGGTCTCCGGTTTCCCCTCCCGGCCGCACAAGGAGTGGCTGCGGGCGATGGCGAACCTTTTCACGCTCGAGGAGCTGCGGCGGCGCGTCAGGAGCCTGGAGGACGCGCTGCGCCAAATGGGGGGGAAGGGATGATCGACATCCAGGGGATTCTCGACATCCTCCCGCACCGCTACCCGTTCCTGCTCGTGGACCGGGTGCTGGAGCTGGAGCCCGAGCGCATCCTGGCGCTCAAGAACGTTACGTTCAACGAGCCGCATTTCACGGGCCACTTTCCCGGCGCGCCCGTCATGCCCGGGGTCCTCGTTATCGAGGCGATTGCGCAGGCCGGGGGCCTGCTGATGTTGCGCGACGTCCCCGACCGCCACGAGAAGCTCATCTACTTCACGGGCATCGACAACTGCCGCTTCCGCCACCCGGTCGTGCCGGGGGACCAGCTCCTGCTCGAGGTGACGCTCACCAAGCGGCGGCAGCGCTTCGCGGTCCTGCACGGCGTTGCGCGCGTGGGCGACAGGGTCGTGGCAGAGGCTGACCTCTCTTCGGCGCTGGTGGATCGGCCCAAAGCGGAGGCGTGATGGCGAGGATCCACCCCACGGCGGTTGTAGATCCGCGCACGGTTCTCGCGGACGACGTCGAGATCGGGCCGTTCGTCGTGATCGAGGGCGAAGTCGAGCTGGGGGCCGGTTGCGTGGTGGGACCCTTCTGCCACTTCGAGGGAGCGGTCAAGGTGGGGGAGGGCAACCGCTTCATCTCGCACTGCTCGATCGGGGCCCCGCCTCAGGATCTCAAGTACAAGGGCGACCCGACGCGGGTCGAGATCGGTCCGGGCAACCTTTTCCGGGAGTACGTCACGGTCCACCGCGGGACCCCCGGAGGCGGCGGCGTCACCCGCCTCGGTGGCAACAGTCTCTACATGATCGGCTCGCACATCGCCCACGACTGCCAGATCGGGGACCACGTGCTCTTCGCCAACAACGGCACGCTTGCCGGCCACGTCCACGTGGGAGCCCACGCCACGGTCGGCGCGCTGACCGCCATCCACCAGTTCTGCACGGTGGGCGAGTACGGCTTCATCGGCGGTGGGACGATCGCGACCAAGGACGTGCTGCCGTTCATGAAGACCGTGGGGAGCCGGCCCGCCCGGTGTTTCGGGCCGAACACGGTCGGCCTCGAGCGCAAGGGGTTCTCCCCCGAGCGGCTGAGCGCGATCAAGGGCGCCTGGCGCTTCCTCCACAACCCCAAGCTCACGACCTCGGAGGCTCTCGAGCGCATCGGCGACGAACTCGGCGACGCGCCCGACGCCATGCGCCTCGTCGAGTTCATCCGCACGTCAAAGCGCGGCGTCATCCTGGCCAACGGCTGATCGTTGACCCTGGAACCCGGAAGAACCTTTCCATTGGCCGTTGCAGGTTGCGTGGCTGCCCTTCCCTCTGCGACACTCCCGGCTGTGCGTGCAAGCGTGATCATCCCCTGCCACAACGGGGCGCGAACCCTGGCGGATACGGTTCGGTCCGCTCTTGGGCAGAGCCTGCCTCCGCTCGAGGTCATCGTCGTGGACGATGGCTCCACGGACGGCTCCGGTGACGTCGCCCGGGAGGCCGGTGCCCGGGTGGTGGAGAGCGGGGCGCGCAGCTCAGGCGGGTCGCGCAACGTCGGCATCAAGGCTGCCTCCGGGGACGCCCTGGCCTTTCTCGACTGCGACGCGGTGGTGTCGCGGAACTGGCTGGACCGCGCCGCGGAGCACTTCGACCGTGACCCACGGGTCCTCGCCGTCGGCGCGTCCATCGCCAACGGCAGGCCCGACAGGTACGGGGAGCTCGACTACTTCCTCAACCACTCGGAGTGGATGCGGGGGAAGCCGGGCCCGAGGCCGACCTTCCCGACCATGGCCGTGGTCTACCGGCGCGATGCGGTGGGCAAGGTGCGCTTCCTCGAGGCCAGCTACGGCGAGGACACCACCTTCGCCCGCACCGTGCTGGGGGACCGGGGCGTGCTGTGGTTCGACCCGGAGATCGTGGTCACTCATTACCACGAGCGGTTGGACTGGGGGAGCTTCTGGGACAAGCAGGTGAACAACGGGCGCGCCCTCTACTGGACGCGGGTCCGCCTCGACCGTCCGGGTCGCATCCTCGTGCGTTTCCCGTTCTTGCTCTTCCTCTTTCCGCACCTCTGGATCGTGCTTGCGCGCATGATCAGGGCCGGCCACGCCGGCAAGGCCGTGACGCTGTTCCCCTGGCTGGTGGCGGGGGAGGTTTCCCGGATCCGGGGCTTCCTGGAGTCCCGGAGGGATGCCAGGAGGAGTAACTCGTGAGCGGGCTTCGGGTCAGGCAGGGGGCGGCGCTGCTCCGCGACTGGGCGGCGCCGGGCAGCGCCATCGCCCAGTGGACGCACTTCGTGACCTCGACGTGCAACGCGCGCTGCAAACATTGCTTCTACCCGATCAACCAGCGTAAGAACGAACTGACGCTCGACGAGATCGCGCGCCTCGTGAAGACGATGCCGCCGATTCGACTGCTGCTCATCTCGGGCGGCGAGCCGTTTCTCCGTCGCGACCTGCCGGATGTCATGCGCGTCTACTTCGAGAACTGCGGCTTTTTCTCCGCCTCGATCCCTACCAACGGCTTCAACGCGAAGGTGATCGCCCAAAGCGTGGAGAAGATCTGCTCGATCTCCCCGGACCTGCACCTGGGGGTGGCGGTCTCCATCGACGGGTTCGAGGAGTTCCACGACACGATGAGGGCGGTCCCAGGCATCTACGGGAAGGCGCTGGAGACGCTGGAGGCCATGGTCGAGCTCTCACGCCGGTTCCCGAACCTTACCGCGAGCGTGAACACCGTCTTCATGCGGGACAATCAGGGGGAGGTCGAGGCGTTCTGCGACTTCATCTACGAGCGCTACCGGCCCACCTACCACGCCCTGGTGCTGATCCGAGGCGACGCCTACGACCCGAAGCTCAAGGAGAACCTCGACGTGGACCTCTACGTGAGGATCTCGGAGAAACTCGACCGACTTTACCCGCCGTCCGAGATGCACTCCGGGTGGCGGCGTGTACGGGCCCGCGCCCGGCAGGAGATCAACCGGCGCCGGTACGAGTACATCGCGCGGCAGGCGAAGGGCGGCGGGTTCGAGCGCTTCTGCCTCGCCGGCGAGCGCGAGTACGTGATGACCGAGACAGGCGACATCTACGGCTGCGAGCTGATCTCGCACAAGCTCGGCAACGTCCGCGAGGCGGGGTACGACTTCGGCGTCATTCGGGGCGGCGACGAGGCGGCGAGGTTCGTGCGCGAGAAGCACGAGCGACTGTGCCGCTGCACCCACGAGTGCAACACCCGCACCCTGATCCTGTTCGACCGCAAGAACGCCCTGCCGGTGCTCGGCGCCATGCTCGGCGTCACGAAGCGCAAGTAGCGCTGGTTGGCACTGCTCGCCACGTATCGAATTGTGGAACGCTGACGCCTGGTACCTGCAACTTTTCGTGGTTGAAACCCAGATAGTTGGGACTGAGACACGGCAACTCAGCGCGGCGAGTGTCAGGCGGTCCGTGCTCAGGAACCTGCCCGAAGCTCCGCCCTGTACCTCGAGTTGAGCAGGAAAAGTGCACCGACCAGCACCGGAGGTCCGGCTATCATCAGGAAAACGTACCACCTTGCGAACGGTTTGTTCCAGGCCCAGACTATGTACAGCAACCCCAGCGCGATGAACAGCACCCCTCCGATCCACTCCCGGCGCCAGGAGACCACAAGTATGGCGACGATGAGGAACGTCGGGATGAGGTGCATCAGGAGTGCAAGAGCCGTTTGCCAAAATCCTCCGCCTTCACCGAAGACATCGGCGGCGAAGACGCTGATGAAGGCGGCAAACAGCATGCACAGTACTCTCGGTGTCCAGTACAGCAATCGCCGCACGGATGTCTTCATTGTTATCTTCTCTCCTCTTGTCGACTTGTCGATGGCCCATCTTAGCTCAGCGGCGCCTCGGGACGGCCGCGAGCCGTGGTCCGCTGCATCCACACGCGCCGTATGCCTGCAGCGGCTGCCTCACGAACGACAACGTCGGTCTGGCCGGGCGGGACGACGATGAGGAGGCCGCCCACCGGCTCGGGGAGCTCCCGCAGATTCAGATGGCACGGGATTCCCTGGATGGTCTCCGCCCTGGGGATGAACGGGGAAGACCCGGTAGCCGTTGGCCGTCAGCTCCCGCAGGGCCCCGTTCCCGAACTTCTTACCTCCGCGTGAGACACCCACCAGTGCGAGGTCTTTCTGTGCAAGAAAGTCGTCCACAGCCGCTCGTGAGGTCATCGCAGGCGTCTCCAAACCGGCAGCGATTTTACAGGATGGCACGCAATGTCGAACCGCGGCTGCGGAGGCGCAGTGGGAGACGTTGGTGACTACCGCGGAGCACTTGCGGTGTACCTATTGGTGGGACCGCCCGGAGTCAGTGACCGTACGAAGCGAAGTGTCAGCAAGGCTGCGGCGAGTGGCGGGACGACCAGGGCAGCAATCGTGGAGACAAAGAAAAAGCGCTGCGATACACCGTTCATGCCGTAGAGCATGAGCACGGCAGCGACGGAGATGAGGCTCGAGACCACAAGACCGCGGCCGAAGTACGCGTTTGCCTCGTACCAGACGAAGTCGTCGCCGAGCGTCGTACAGGTACGAAAACCGTAGACGACGTTCCGCGGCACCTTTCGGAGGATCAGCGGGATCGCAAGGATCACAAAGAGGGCGTCACATACGAGAACGGTGACGAGTCCTTTGAAGAACATCCGCCCCCCTTTCGCTCGCGACGAACGGTTAAACCTGTTCGGGCTGCCGGATCCGGCCTTCAGGCCCTGCGCCGGGCGCGGTCAGCCAACGGCCCGGGTTAGCCATCGTAGCGGCCTGGTCTTGCCACTATTCATGGTACTCGTACGAGATCGCGGTCACGAGGCCTCGCCAATAGACCTGGGGACCCTCCGGAAGGATCCACTCGACCTCCCCCCGTAGGGGGATGCGCATACCGTCGTGCTCCCCGTACTCGAACCATCGCCCCTGCCACGGGGTCGGGACACCGCGACCATTCACGTCGCGAGCGCGGTCGGGCGCGAAAACGCTCCGCACCAGGCCGTCCCCGCCGAAACGGAACTCCAGCGATACCGTCGTGCTCGCAACTGTAAGGGTGGCGCGAGCGGAAGAGTCGTCGATCGGCGTCCACACCACACCCTGCGAGGGAAGCAGGGCGGTCGGGAACCATGCCGCCTCGGCGAGATAGCGGTGCAACGCCCCGGCCGCGATCTCGGGTGTGCCTTCGACATTGAGTATCGTGAACAACCCCAGGACGCTTGCGCGCATCGAGCCGGCCCCATCCACGAAGGCGTCGCGGACGCGGATCGCAAGGCCGGGCGCCATGCGGATGCGCGCATCCCAGACGAAGCCGGCGGGCTTTGCGGCGAACTGCTGCGTGGCGCTGAAAGGGCGCCAGCCATCGGGTGTCGGGCGGACGAGGAACTCACCTTTCTGGACCAGACGCCCGCTCCGTACGAGCGCTTGCCCGTCGCGCAGCACCTCCCGGAAGTACCGCACCACGGGAGCAGGGAGGCCCTCCAGCTCAGCGGGGGAGTAGACGAACCGCGGCGCGGCGGCAACGCCGCGCTCCAGTTGCTCTACGAGGGCAGCGGACTGCGACCGCCAGCGATAGTCGGCGAACGCAATCACCGCAGCCAAGCTCAAGACAACCAACGCAACGACGAGGACGAAGATCCTCATATGCCTCTCGCTATTCGCTCCCGGGTCATTTCACCAGTCCGATGAACCGAGGCACTCCCGGCGCTGTAGGTTTCGTCGGCGCGGCACCGTCCATTGCAGCAACTGGTCGGGTGCCGCGCACGAAGCCCTTTCTAGGCCGCACTCCAGTTGCGCCTGAAGTTGTCACCCAGGTCGAAGATGAAGTCCTTGACGAAAAACACCTTACCGCGCGCGATACTGACCACCGTCACGCCGCTGTTTTGGCCCACCCTTCCCTCGCGGTTCGTGAGTTGGATGTTCCAGTGCACGACGACCACGTTGTTTCCGGCAAGGTCAAAGATGTTCCGCACACAGATGTCTTGAACGTCGAACTGGATCGTCGGGAACTGGTCGAAGAAACGCCGAAACCAGCCCTCGACAGCTTTCTTTCCCCGGAACGTGCCGCTTTCAGGTATCTCACCCGGATAGATGAACGCCCCGTCATCGCGCCAGGCCGCCATGAACTTCGGCAGGTCGTGCCGGTTCAAGGCATTGAAAGAGTCGGCCAGCGCTTTCTTTGCGACGAGTGCTCCGATCATGCGGTCCTCCTTTTGAGGTTTGACTCACAACTGCCGACATTCCCGGACCCCGATAGACGAGCCCCAACTTCTCGCTGGTGCCCAGCGCCGAGTCTCAGCGGCCGCAGAAAGTTGCAGCGAGCTTCGGTCCGCTGCGAACCGTCGCTAGGCCGGCGCGCCTGCTTCGGCCTGGTGTGTGAGAAGGAGATAGCCGGAGCCCAGTGTGAAGAACAGATACACGACTGCGATGCCCCAGCTCAACGGGTTAAGAACGCCCGAGACCACCGAGAGCAGCGTCACCACAAAGCCGATCCCGTCGTAGACGAACAGGTCGAGCAGGATGGCGTGCCGGGCACGTGTTTCTGCGGCGTTTCTCGCAAGCCAGGTGAGCACCATCGTCCCGAAGACCGCTGCTCCGTATATCCTGGCCATGAAAGTGCCTCCAGCGCCCAGCGATGCGCCGAGGAGATTGAACAACAAGCCAGGCACGAACAGCAGGATAGGGCCAAAGAAGAGGCACACGACAGCTTTGATGACCAGAAGTGTCCTGAACGCCATTTCGACCCCCTCTCGTTGTGAGTACCGTGATTCTACCGCGCAAAGGGGCACGCCGGGAGCTTAGGTTCTCTCCAGATTCCGGGCTGTCTGATGGAGGCCTGGAGCAGCCTACCGCCGCGGTTCGGCGGCCGTTTGCGTGGGCCTGATGATCGAGTGCATGACCGCATCGTGGTAAGCGCCGTGGATGCAGAGCCTTGAGCGAAGCGTGCCCTCACGAAGCGCCCCCGCCTTCTCGGCAACACGCTGACTTGGCTCGTTGCCGACGGCGGCGACGATCTCCAAGCGCTGGAGATTAGTGTGCTCGAACACCCAGCTCGCGAGGAGCTTCACCGCGTTGACGGCAACACCACGTCGGCTCTCGGAGGTGCGGACCCAGTAGCCGAGGTTGGCGAAGCGGTTTTCGTGGTTGATGGCGTTGATGCCGCAGACGCCGAGAAGGCGCCCGCTGCCGCCGACGATCAGGAACTCGAAGGCGCTGCCGGACTCCCGGGCTTGCGCTTGCGAGGAGATCCACCGCAGGGCATCGGCCTCGGAGTGCCCTGGGTGGCACCAGGTCATCCAGCGGCAAAGCTCGGGGAGCGTTTCGCGAACCGCTTCCAGGATTGGCTCACCGTCGCCGGGTTCGGGGAACCTGAGGGTTAGCTGAGCCATTCGAGAATTCCAGTCGTGCTGATCACCCCGCCCGGGTGCCGTCGGGGACGGGGCGCTCCGGAACGGCCAGCACCGGTGTGATCCCGTCCGGGGAGCCGAGGTCGAACAGCATCGCCTCGGACACCTCGCCCATTATCTTGCGCGGTTCCAGGTTGACCACGAACAGGGCTTGGCGCCCCTGGATCTCGGCAGGGGTCGCCCGCTCCTGCTTCATCCCTGCCAGGACGATCCTCCTGTGGTCTCCGAAGCTCACGATCAAGCGGACGAGCTTCGCTGACTTCGGGACATCCTCGACGCTCTCGATCGTGCCGACGCGAATGTCGAGCGCCTCCAACGCCGAGATGGGGACAGTTGGCTTGACCGGTGCAGCAGTCATTCGTTTACCTCCGGTCTCGATTATCAGCCCCGTGGCGTCCGCTGCCAAACACGATCAGGCCCAGCGGCGAGTGACGGCAGTTCGGTGCGGGCAGTCGTCGGGCCGCCTGGGAACCGGGAAAGCCGGCTTCGCGCGAAGGCTACACCGCCACACGACCGCGCCACGGAATGAGCATTGGCACCTTGCGGCGGTAGTCTCGATAGGCGTCGCCGAAGTCGGCAACGAGATCCGCCTCCTCGAGAACCGTCGCGACGCAGATCCAGGCCGTCCAAAGCACATTGAAGAGGAGACGATCCGCGGTCAGGTCGGGGTTGGACCAGAACAAGACGAGGATGCAGGAGTACAGCGGGTGGCGGGCCCACCGGTACGGACCCTTGACCACGAACGTTGACGGTCGATCCGACGTCCCACGCAGGTGTGCCTTGATCGGCACGAGGCCGAGGGGATCGAACAGCGATCCGAGCACGAACGCACTCCGGACGAAGATCGCAACCGCAAGAACAGCGCAGCCTCGAGCAATCCAAAGGGGAGCGCCCTCAGCCACGACCAAGTGGGTCTCGGACCGCTGCCAAAGCACGACGACCAGCGTCAGGACGACCCCTGACGCGATGGCGTAGACGGCTCCCTGGTGGCGCGGCGCGATTACGGTGGCTAGGCGGGCCCGAAAACGCCTGCGAACCATTCCGCTGTGCTGCAGGAAAAACACGAACGAAAGGGCGGCGTCCCAGGCAAGAATCCTGGATTCCGGCCACCCCTTTTGCGCGAAGCTCAGTGATCCCATTGCTGCAAACAAGGCCACCGAGCCAACGCCAAGCACGACCGCGAGCACAATCATCGCGTGGTCGAGCATTCTTGTTGACTTCTTCATGGCATTTCCTTTCAGCGGCCTGACCAGCGCTTCAGCGGCGTGGCGCTTCCTGAGACGATCAAGCGTGCAGCATACTCCTTCGCACTGTTCGCAGGCCCCGCCAGAAGCTGCCGTGGCGGCGACGACAACTTGGGACATGGAGAATGCCGGCAGGTGTAGACGTGGTTCCTCTATATCGTTGGCAGTGCGCGAATCGCCAACGTCCGTCCCGGGGGCAACCTTTGCGGGCGGCACTTCAGGCGGTTCGAGGAGGGGGAAGATTCCGATGAGCAAAGGACGTCTCGAGGCGTTCAGCGATGGCGTGATCGCGATTCTGATCACCATCTTAGTCCTGGAGCTGAAAGTCCCGCACGGGACGGAGTGGCACGCGCTGCGCCCGCTCCTGCCGGTGTTCCTGACCTACGTGCTGAGCTTCGTGTTCCTGGGCATCTACTGGAACAACCACCACCACATGCTGCACACGGCCGACCGGATCAACGGCAAGATCCTGTGGGCGAACCTGCACCTCCTCTTCTGGCTGTCGCTCGTGCCGTTCGTCACCGGTTGGATGGGGGAGAACCACTTCGCCTCGGTGCCCGCCGCTGTTTACGGCGGGGTGCTGCTCATGGCCGGCATCGCGTACACGATCCTCAAGAACGCGATCGTTGCGGAGCACGGTCCAGAATCGACGCTTGCAGCGGCGGTAGGCAGCGACGTGAAGGGCAAGCTCTCGGTGGCGCTGTACGTCGCAGCGATCGCTCTGGCCTTCGTCAATCAATGGATCGCGGACGCGATCTATGTCTTCGTGGCGCTCATGTGGCTCGTCCCGGACCGTCGGATCGAGTCGAGAGTCACGGCCTGAGCCGGTCGCCTCGAATGCAGACCCCGGCTCATGGCGCTTCCCTCAGCACTAGCAAGGTGAGATGGTAATGCCGAGTTCCTCTCGGGGCGTCGCCTAGGGGCGCTCCGGCCAGTCATCGTCCGGGCGGGCGGGGAGTGGCTGGTTCGGGCCGAGATTGGCCGGTGCTATCTCGGCGAAGATGAAGTTCTCCGGCGGCACCGGGTGGCCCGCGAGACGGCGAAGCATGGCAAGCTGGCCGGCGTGCGTCATGACATCCGAAAAGGGTCCCTGCAGGAGTTGTTCGGGCGTTATGCTCTGCCACTCGGACTCTTCCGCGACAAGCCGCGCCAGGTCGGCCAGCGTTGAATGAAACCTCTCCACTTCTGCGGAGAACTCGGGCAGCGGAGGCACGCGATAGCTGCCACCCACGAGGAATGTACGCGCGTACCCCAGAACGCTGTCCATGTGGCTGACGAGTTCGTGGGGTGTGCGAACCTTCGGAGCTGCGCGAAACGACGCGAAATCCTCCGGCGCGCCGCGGAGCGCCTTTTGCGTCCGGTACGCCAATGCCGCCAGAAAGTGGAGCAGCAACGCGCGTTTGTCGTCCATCTTCACCTCCTTCTGACCGAATGACGTGGCCACCCAACGCCACATTTCAGCGGCACGCTGGAGGGGGAGCGGGCCAAGCCACGGCGGCACAGTAGCCGGAGGCACACTCACCAAGCAAGCAGGCCCCAAGGCGTGTCCTGTGCACCCACGATGCTGTACCCACAGGATTATCCATCTCAACCGCAAGAACGGCCAGGTGCTGCTCGGCCGATGCTGCGAGATGCCAGGTGCACCTAGGTCTGCTTGGCTTCGGTGGCTTGCGCGGAGAAGGTGAGATGGTGATACACGGTACCTATAGCACCTATACCATGCCCGACCCTATGGCGCGAGTGGGGAAACGGCGCCGGCGGCAGATAGAGCCCTCCTCCCAGCCCTCTCCCGGTGGGAGAGGGGGCCTGGCGCGGCAGGTGCGACGAGATCCTTCGTCGTCACGCCGCGGGCGTGGCTCCTCAGGATGACCGAGGCTCGGTCCACCGAGTGGGATGAAAGACCGCGTTATGCGGTGAGATCCTTCGCTGCGCTCAGGATGATATGGAGGAGGAAAGTCCACCGGGCGCAGGGAGTGCACGCTTGGGGAGATCCTTCCCTGCGCTCAGGATGACAGGCGTGCGCCTGTCACATCCTTCCGACCATGGCGTCCAGGCGGGCGATGCGCTTTTCCATCGGCGGGTGGGTGGTGAAGAGCGACGCGATGCCGCCGCCGGAAAAGGGGTTGGCGATCATCATGTGCGCGGTCGTAGGCTGTATGGGTACCTATATCTGATGACCTGTTGGCCCCGTGTTCCGGGCCAGGTCACGGCGTTGGCTCGGATCCCCTGGGCCTCCGCCCCGGTGCCGTCTTGCCGGCCTTCTTCGTCCCCTTCATTTCCTCGAGCCTCCTTCGAGCCTCCCGCGCACCGATGCCCCTGACGGAGAGGAGGGCGGCTCGGGTCGCACGCCTCATTCGAATGGGACCGCTCGCCTTCTCCCACCCGTAGACGACCTGCGGCGTGATGCCCAGGAGCCTGGCGAACTCCTGCCCGCTGAGTCGGAGTCTCCGCCGCAGGCTGCGCATGCCCTCGGCTGTGATGCGCGCCTTGCCGATCGTCGCGGGAACCGCCGACGGGTCGGGCTTCGCGAGCTCGTCGATCGTCTTCCGTAGCGAGCGCAACTCCTTTTCCAACTGGGCGACCCTTCGCTTCAGGTCGGCCGCTGTGCGCCTCAACCCAAGGGCCGGCTTACTGATGGAGGCGAAGGCCTTATTGGTTTCGCGGCGGGCGAGGCGGGAGACTTCCTCTTTCAGTACCTTGGCGATGTTGGGCATCGGAGTCCTTTCCGCTGGACGAGTTGGTCGATCGTCACATCCGCCCGACCATGGACTCCAGGCGGGCGATGCGCTTCTCCATTGGCGGGTGGGTGGTGAAGAGCGAGGCGATGCCGCCGCCGGGGAACGGGTTGGCGATCATCATGTGCGCGGTCGTCGGCTGGGCGGTCTGCATCGGGATGCGTTGGGTGTATGCACCTAGCTTTCGCAGAGCCGCCGAGAGCCCCATCGGGTTCCCGGCCAATTTGGCGCCGCCCTCGTCGGCGGCGTACTCCCGGGAGCGGGAGATCGCGAGCTGGATCAGCAGCGCCGCGATCGGCGCGACGATGATGAAGAACAGCCCGCCCATGCCTCCCCCACGATCCTCGCGGCCGCCCCGACCCGTGAACATCATGGCGTAGCCGGCCATGCGCGCCACCATCGCGAGGGCGCCTGCGATCGTCGCCGCGATCGAGGAGATCAGGATGTCCCGGTGCAGCACGTGCGTCATCTCGTGCGCCAGGACGCCCTTCAGTTCCTCCCGGTCCATGGTCCGAAGGAGTCCCTCGGTAACGGCCACCGCCGCGTGCTGCGGGTTGCGACCGGTGGCGAAGGCGTTGGGCTGCGCCTCGGGGATCACATAGAGGCGGGGCATGGGAATGGAGGCCCGCTGGGCCAGCTCCGCCACCACCGCGTAGAGCTGCGGCGCCCTCGCTTCGTCCACGGGCTGGGCGCGGTGCATGGCGAGGGCGATCTTGTCCGAAAAGAAGTACGCCACGAAGTTCATCACGCCCGCGAAAAGGAGCGCCATCACCATGCCCTGCTGCCCGCCGAGCATCTCGCCGACCCACAGCAGCAGCCCGGTGAGGACCGCAAGAAGTAGCGTTGTCTTCATCCAGTTACCCATGTTTCTCCTCCAGGGCCGGGGGCCGCATGAGGGGCGTGCGGCGCACGGCCTTTGCAACCTGAGGCGGGAAGCGGAGCTCCCCGGCCACCGGATTATATGCAATCCGGCTGCCAGATGTTACAGGGCCTGCGAGGGAGCGGGACCTCAGGGCTGGGCGGTGGGGATGGGTGTGGGACGCGGAGCGCTGGGTTGGATCCCGACCTCGGGGGAGATGCGGAACCGGCAGGAGCCCGGGGTCGCGATGAGCGCGACGACGAAGACAATGATCGCCAGGCCAATTGCCGCCATGAAGTACTCGGCGAGGGAGCGGCCGCGACGACGACGGTTCATCGCAGCGATGTTACCCCAAGCTGGGCTCTGACGGTATCCGCGTGGTGGTGGCGACGGGCCCTCACCCCACCCTCTCCCCCGCGCGGGGGCGGGGGAGAGGGAGCACGACGCGAGAAAGTGATGTGCCTGGTGGACAATCACGAGCAAGCCTGGGGTTCTTGGGCCCTTCGGGCCTCAGAATGACGGAGAACAACGCCCGGTCATCCTGATCCCGCCGTAGGCGGGAGAAGGATCCCAAGGTGCCTGGAGCGCCATTGACCACTGCGGGACGTGGTCAACCGTCCTCGCAACGCGATGGGATTCTTCGGTGGCCCTTTGGGCCCCCTCAGAATGACAGCGGCTTACAGGGTTAGCGGACGCTGGCCTCGCGGCGGGCGATCTCCTGCAGGCCGTCGGCGACCAGGGCGGCCGCGATCACGGTGAGGGCTACCAGCGCGACGGGGAGGAACGTCAGCCACCAGGCGTTGGCCAGCACTGCCTGGCCGTCGGCCACCATGTTTCCCCACGACGGGGTGGGCGGCTGCACTCCCAGGCCGAGGAACGAGAGCGAGGCCTCCACGAGGATCAGGTCCCCCAGGCGGAGGGCGCCGTCCTGGGCGACCGGCGTGAGCGCATTGGGGAGGAGGTGGACGAACGCGATGCGCCAGGGGCCCGCACCGATGGCGCGCGCCGCCAGCACGAACTCCCGCTCCTTGAGCGAGAGCACCTGGCCGCGGACCAGGCGCGCCACGCCCATCCACGACGAGAACCCCAGGACCGCCACCAGCGCGACGAGCGTCGGCCGGAACACCGCCGCGAGGAAGAGCAGCAGGAACAGCATCGGGATCGCCAGCAGCGCGTCCACGACCCGCATCAGCACGGCATCCGCGATACCGCCGGTCCAGCCCGAGGCGAGCCCGGCACCCACGCCGAGGATCAGCGCCACGGCCAAAGCCAGGCCACCGACCGCGAGCGACACGCGCGCGCCGGAGAGCAGCCGGGCGAGGACGTCCCTGCCGACGGTGTCGGTCCCCAGCCAGAAGCGACGGGTCGAGACCGCGGTCACGTCGGCGGCCGGGACCCTCTCCTCGGAGCCGCGGCGCGAAACCACCCAGAAGCCGTCGGCCTGGCGGGCCGCCTCGCCGGCCACGCTCGTCCCGTCGCGAAGCTGGAGCACCACGCGCCGGGAGCCGGGCGGCAGCAGCGCCGTCGCCCTCGGGTCCACGATCGCGGCGGGGTCGGCTGCGAACCAAGGCCCGCACACCGCGACAACTGCGAGAGCCGCAAGCAGGCAGGCCCCGACGCGCAGTCGGCGCGGCCAGCGGGCCAAGCGCGCAAGCACGTTCACAGCCTCACCCGGGGGTCGGCAATCGCGTAGGCGGCGTCGGCGAGGAGGTTCCCCACCACCACCGCGACCGTGGCGACGATCGTGCCGCCGAGGAGCAGCGGGAGGTCGCGGCCCAGGGCGGCGTTGTACATCACCTGGCCCATCCCCGGCCACGAGAACACGACCTCGACGATCAGCGAGCCGGACACCAGGAAGGGGAGCGACATCCCCATCATCGTGATGAGCGGCAGCAGCGCGTTGGGGAGCGCGTGCACGACCAGGGCGCGACGGGGCGAGCATCCGCGGGCGCGGGCGGCCAGCACGTACTGCTCCATGCGCTCGTCGAGCAGGGAGCCGCGGAGGTACCGGGTCACTGCGCCAACGCCGGTGACGCCGATGGCCGTCACGGGCAGCACGAGGTGCTCGAGGAGATCGGCGAAGCGCGCCCACCCGTGCGCCGTCTCGCCCTCGAGCGAGAGCATGTGCGAGGGGGGGAGGAGCCCCAGCCGGTAGGAGAAGAGGCCGATCAGCGCCAGCGCGACCCCGAAGGTTGGCAGGGCGAACGCGGTGAGCGTGGCCAGGGTGATCACCCGGTCGCCCGTTCCGTGAGCCCGCCGCAGCTGCACGAGGGCAAGCGCGATGCCGCCCGCCAGCTCGAGCGCGAGACCCAGAGAAGTGAGCAGCAGCGTGTTGGGCAGGACCTCTCCGATGACGGCGGTGACCTTCCGCTTGTAGTACCACGAGGTGCCGAGATCGCCGGTGACCGCCGAGCCCAGCCAGCTCGCGTAGCGGGCCGGTAGCGGACGGTCGAGGCCGAAGTCCCGCCGCCAGCGCTCGCGGGCGGCAGGCGGGATGCGAGGGTCTGTGAGCCGGCTCGCGGCATCGCCGGGCGCCAGGCTCACGAGCGCGAAGGTCACGGTGGCCACCATCCAGACCAACACCACGCCCGCACCGACGCGCCGAAGCGCCCACCGCATCATCTGGGGTCCCAGTACCACTCGGCAACGTTGAAGTAGACGCTCGCGGCGTTGATGTCGGCGCCGCGCAGGTGACGGCTCACGCCCACGAGCTGGTCGGCCTCGTACAGGAAGGTGACGGGCTGGTCCTCCACGATCAGCGCCTGGGCCCGGTCGAGGAGCGCCTTCGCCTTGGCGACGTCGTTCTCCTCCCTGGCCGCGGCGATCAGGCGGTCCAGCTCCGGGTTGGAGTACCCGAGGTAGTTGTCCGTACCCTCCGTTTCGCCCGGCGTGGCCCACAGCGCGGTGAGGTCCACCTTGGTGGCCTCCGTCCACGCCCAGATGACGCCCTCGAAGGTGCCGCTCTCGAGGCGCGCGATCAGCGAGGTGAACTCCACCTGCACCGGGCGCACCTTTACGCCGAGGCGCGCCAGGTCGGCCTGGATGAGCAGCGCCGCCTGCTGCCGCATGGTGTTCCCTGCGGGGTAGAGGAGGTCGAAAGTGAAAGTCTTGCCGCCGCGGCGCAGGGTGCCGTCGCCCCCGGCCTGCCGCCAGCCGGCCTGGGCCAGCAGCTCGCCCGCCAGCTTGGGGTCGTACGGGAGCTGCGGCACGTCGGCTTTGTACGCCCACATCGAGGAGAGGACTGGACCGTTGCAGAGTCTCGCGTGGCCGTGGAACACGGTGTCCACGAGCGCCTTCCGGTTCACGGCGAGGGAGAGGGCGCGGCGCACGCGCCGGTCGGCGAACAGCGGGTTGCGGTTGTTCCAGAGCACGAGCCCGTAGGTTCGGGAGGGGAACTCGACCAGCCGGAGATTCGGGCTGGACTCGATGCGGGCAGCCTCCTGCGGCGGGACGACCGGGACCATCTGGACCTGGCCCGCGAGGAGCTGGCCCAGCTGGCTGCCGAGGTCCGGCAGGACCCGGAACACCAGGCGGTCGAGGTAGGGGCGGGGTTTGTCCCAGAACGACGGGTCCCGCTCCAGGATAATCGTCTGCTGGGGGGTGTGGCCGGCTAGGCGGAACGGTCCTCCGGTGACGAGGCCGGGCTCGAAATCCGCGGTTCGCCAGTGCTCGAAGGGGATCTTGCCGAAGGCGTGGGAGGGGACGATGTGGCCGTCGTTGGCGTCCATCAGCTGGTAGGGGTACGCACGCGAGAAGACGAAGCGCACGGTCAGCGGGTCCACGACCTGGACGTCCTCGATGAAGTCCTTGAGCTCCATGTCGGTCCAGCCGACGCGCGGGTCCTTCTGGGCCTTGAAGGTGAAGCGCACGTCCTCGGCGGTGATCGGCACGCCGTCGGACCAGCGAGCGTCCGGCCGCAGGTGGAAGGTGAGTGTCAGGGTGTCCCGGGAGAACTCCCAGGAAGTGGCGAGGCGCGGCGCGAACGATGGGGGGTGCAGCCGGTAGTCCGGCTGCTCGACCATCAGTGTCGGGTAGAGCAGGTCGATGATCTCGCTCTCGGTGACCTCGCCGGCGGACTGGTAGTCGTTGAACGTGGTCACGTCGGCAAAGGTGGCGACGATGACCTGTCCGCCCTGCCTCGGTCCGTCGGCCGGGGGCGGCGCCGGCTTGCCCGCACCTTCGCGGCGGCAGCCGACCGCCACGAGCAGCGGCAGCACGGCGGCGAGCGCAACGGCCCTGCGGTACGAGGCGGTCATGCGGGCTCCCGCCTCATTATCGCCCGGCGGGGGGGCGCGAGCCAGGCCCTCCCACCGGCAAGCGAGTAAAATGCGCGACGTGCGTGGAGAGGGCGGGAAGCTCCGGCGGCAGTACCTGGTGGCGGCGGGGATCTTCGCCGTCCTGCTGGTGGCGAGCGTCATCTCGTTCGCCTACCTCCTCAGCGAGCAGCTTTCGCGCTCGTACATCGAGGACACCCTGCTGTCGGGCAAGGCGCAAGCCGAGGAGCTGGCCCGGCAGCTCAAGGGCAGCGGCAGCCTCTACAAGGTGATCGAGACCCGGCGCGAAGCCCTCGCGCAGCTTTCCGCGGCCCTCGCAAGGCAGAACGTCGTTGAGTCGGTGCAGGTCTTCGACGACCGCGGCAAGCTCGTCTACCAGACGAGCACCCGGACGGAGGGGTACACGGGCGGCTTCCCGGAAGGAAACGTCGAACTCCTCGTCCCGGTCTCCCCCGAGAAGGTCACCGAGACCACCAACTCGTACCGGATTCGCGTGCCGCTCGAGGACATCGGCACCGTCGTGGTCGGGCTCTCCAAGAGCGCGATGGCGACGCGGATCGCGATCCTCCGCAAGCAGCTCGTGCTCCACACCGCGCTCGCGGGCGGCGTCGCGCTCGCGGTCCTCCTGGGGGCGGTCGGCTTCATCTGGCACCTCGTGAAGCGCAACGCGCAGCTCGACGAGACGCGGCGCCTGAACGAGGAGCTGGCCGCGCTGGGCAGCCTGGCCGCCAACCTGGCCCATGAGATCCGCAACCCGCTGAACGCGCTCTCCATCAACCTGGAGCTTCTGGAGGAGGACCTGGCCGTCCGCCGCACCCCGGTGGACACGGTGGAGCTGGCGCGGCGTGAGGTCGGGCGCCTGTCGCGCCTCGTAAACGATTTCCTCGTCTACGCCAGGCCCACGGCACCGTCGATGGAGGAGTTCGACGGGGGAGAGCTGCTCTCCGACGTCTCGGCTCTCCTCACCCCGACGTGCCAGCGTTTCGGCGTGGAGCTCAAAGTGGAGTGCCCCGGGGTGCGGGTGCACGGAGACCGCGGCCAGTTGGGCCAGGTGCTGGTGAACCTGGCCCTCAACGCGGTGCAGGCGATGGACGGCCTCCCGAGGAGGCAGGTCGGGCTGCGGGCCCAGGCGGAGGGCGATGCGGTCGTCCTGGAGGTCGCCGACACGGGTCCCGGGGTCCCGGAAGGGGAGCTCAGGCGGGTGCGGGAGGCGTTCTACACGCGGAGGAAGGGCGGCACGGGTCTCGGCCTGGCCATCGCGGACCGGATCGTCACCGCACACCGCGGACGCCTGGAACTTGCGAACAGGCGGGAAGGCGGGCTGGTGGCCAGGGTGGTCCTGCCGGGTCCCGGCCACGAAGAAGTGTAAACTCTGCGCGGAGGTGTGCATGAGGTGGGGTCGGACTCTCGTCGTTTTCGGGCTCGGCATGCTGCTCTGCTCCGGGGCCTTTGCGATGTTCCGGGTGGCCAACATGGTGGTGATCCCGACGGCAGCTTCCACACCCGGCCTCTACGGCTCCAACTGGCACACCGACCTGGAGATCATGAACGTGGACTCGGTGGATGTCGACGTCCAGATCGTGCTGCTGAAATGCTGCGGCGTCACCAACGTTGCCTGGTACCAGGACATCAAGAACTCCCTGGGTGGGCGGCCGGAAGAGGGGTACGGCAAGGTCGACACGAAGCTCGCCGGCATCAAGCCGGGGCAGGCCGTCTATCTCAATGACGTGGTCCAGTTCGGGTGGGGGGACGGCGTTAAGGGCGCCCTGCTGATCTTCGCGTACGAGGCGGGAACGCTGACGAAGACGACCCCTCCGGGCGGCAACCCCAAGCTTGTCCTCGTGAACGCGCGTACCTACTCGCTTGGAACGGATGCGAACAGCAAACCGCTCACGTTCGGCACCCAAGTCCCGGGCCTGCCGTGGTACGACTACATAGACCCGGCGCAGAAGACCAAGGGGCTCGACAACGCGGAGTTCACCGGACTGACCGAGAATGCCTCCTACCGGACGGCTTTGGGGCTCGTCAACGTCTCGGACCAGCTCACGACGCTGACCGTGCTGATGACCCTGTCGGCGGCAGACGGCACAAAGATCGACGAGCAGGCCACACAGCTCTTCCCGCTCGCCGTGGACCAGTTCGACCAGGTGATCATCACCGTCTTCAACAAGAAGTTGGAGGACGACATCACCGGGGCGACATTGAAGGTGCAGGTGGAAGCCTACAGCACCGGCGCCCTGAACCCAGCGCCGGCTCTCATGGCGTACGTCACTCGCATGGACAACGCCACCAACGACCCGATCTACATCGAGCAGGCCTACACGAAAGAGCTGCCGTGGGACTGCGTCTACAACGGCAAGTGTACGGCGGCTGCCACCGGCCTCGGGCTCGGTGCCGGGCAAAGCTTCCAGTCCCACCTGACGCCGCCGGTGCCGCCCCGGGTTAGGTAGGCGCGCGTTCCTGTGCTAGCATTCGCGGCCAGTCGGGCCGCGAGGGGCCCGCGCAAAAGGGGGTTGTTCCGCATGGCAAACAAGGATGATCGCCTTCCCGACAACGCGGCGGGGAAGTGGTTCGTGGATTCCAGCTGCATCGACTGCGACGTCTGCCGCACCACGGCTCCCAACAACTTCAAGGCCAACGAGGACGAGGGCTACTCCTTCGTATCGAAGCAGCCCGAAAACCCGGAGGAGACCTCTCAGTGCGAAGAGGCGAAGGCGTCGTGCCCAGTCGAAGCCATCGGCGACGACGGCGCGTAGCTGGGAATCTGCGATGTCGCCGCGGCCGGCCTCGTTCCGGCCGCTTTGTTTTTCGGTCTGAGTCTCGCCCGCACGCGCACTTGACAGGCGCCCGCAACCGCCCTAGAAAGATGGCGGGAGGGTGGCGAGCATGTCCCTAATAATCACGGCCGAGTGCATCAACTGTGACGCGTGCGTTTCGGAGTGCCCGAACAAGGCGATCACTCAGGGCGAGGACATCTACATCATCGACCCCGAGCTCTGCAGCGAGTGCATCCCAGAACACGAGCAGCAGCAGTGCGCGGCCGTGTGCCCGGTGGAGTGCTGCGTGCCGGACCCGAACCACAAGGAGACGCGCGAGCAGCTCGAGGAGAAGTACAAGCGCATCCACGCTGCATAGGAGAAGGTCGTCCTTCCCGTCCCGGCGCTCGCAGCGGCTCACTGTGAGGGTCGGGACCATCGTTGTCTGGGCGCGACACTTACTGCCGCAGGCAAGAGGCAACAGGCAGTAGGCAACCCCCCCACCCACTGGACGGTTGCTCCTCTTTCATGCCTCTTGCCTGGGGGGATGGTCCGGCGGGCTTGCCTCTTGCCTGCCTTCTTGCTTGACACTCCCCCCCGGCGTTTCTAACCTGCAAGCTTCGCGGAGGTGCGACATGGAAATCACACGGATCGGGGTGGTTGGCGCAGGCCAGATGGGGAACGGCATAGCCCATGTGTGCGCGCTGGCCGGTTTCGCGGTGGTGTTCACGGACGTCTCGAAGGAGCTCGTGGACAAGGGCCTGGCGACCCTGGGCCGCAACCTAGACCGCCAAGTGGCCAAGGGGACTGCGACCGCGGCGGCCAAGGACCAGGCGCTGGGGCGCATCACGCCCGCCGTGGGGCTCGGCGCCCTCGCGCAGTGCCAGATCGCCGTGGAGGCGGTGGTTGAGAGCTTCGAGGTGAAGGTGAAGGTCTTCCAGGAGCTGGACCGTCTGCTGGGGCGGGAGGCGATCCTGGCCTCCAACACGTCCTCGATCTCCATCACCAAGCTCGCGGGGGCCACCTCGCGGCCAGAGCGGTTCATCGGCATGCACTTCATGAACCCGGTTCCGGTGATGCAGCTCGTGGAGGTGATCCGCGGTATCGCGACCAGCGACGACACCTTCCGCACGGTGGAGGAGCTGGCAAAGAAGCTGGGCAAGGTCCCGGTCGAGGTCAACGATTCGCCCGGGTTCGTTTCCAACCGGGTGCTGATGCCGATGATCAACGAGGCGATCTACGCGGTCTACGAGGGCGTGGGGACCTCCGAAGCGGTCGACACCGTGATGAAGTTGGGAATGAACCACCCGATGGGGCCGCTTGCGCTTGCGGACTTCATCGGACTCGACACCTGCCTCGCCATCCTCCGGGTGCTGCACGACGGCCTCGGTGACCCCAAGTACCGCCCCTGTCCGCTGTTGGTGAAGATGGTCGACGCGGGATGGCTCGGAAAGAAGTCCGGCCGCGGCTTCTATACGTACGCGTGAGCGAGCTGGGTTTGACTTGCAGGCTGAAGCGGAGGCCGCACGTGGTCGAGCAGGCTCACAGCCGACAGCCGACAGCCGACGGCTACGACTCATTGGGGCCCTGTGCTGATCGCTATGGTCTTGCTGCGAGCTGTGAGCTGTCAGCTGTCAGCTCGTGGGGAAAGCGGGCATGACCGTCCTCTGCCAGTGGTGCGGCGCCCCGAACCCTGACGACCGCGAGGTGTGCCTCAGGTGCAGCTCACGCCTGCTTGTGGTGTCGGGCACCAACGGGGAGTTCTCGGAGGAAACCCTCGAGGAAGAGGAGGCGAGCTTTGAGCGCGAGAAGCTCGCGTTCGACGAGCACCTGCTCGAAAGGCTCTCGGGCGGCGAGGAGGGGCTGAAGCGCCTGCACGGTGCCCTGGTGCGCCTGGAGGAGCGGGTCACGGACCTGGAGCGGGGGCTGGCGCTGCTGGACTCGGGGGTGCAGGCGCTGGTCGATCTCCTCGACCGCCGCAAGGTGATCCGCGAGACCGAGGTGATGGCGGCCTGGGAGCGCGCGGCGTCCTCGGAGATGGCCCGCGAGGAGCTGCTGGAGCGCCTGCGGCAGCGGCGGGAGTCGATCGTCTCGCGCGCCCGTGCGGCCGGGGGCGGTGCGGCTGCAGCCTGCTCGCGCGCCCTGCAGAGCGCTGAGCTGGCGCTGCTGGCGGGCCAGCCGCTGCGCGCCGCGGAGATCCTGGGCGAGACGCTCCGCCGCTTCCCTCGCAACCCCGAGCTGGCCGAGCTGCTCGGCGAGCTTGCGTTCGAGCGAAGCGACCTGGGCGCCGCAGAGAACTACTTCCGCCAGGTGCTGCGCTGGAACGCGGAGAACGTCGAGGCACGGATCTACCTGGGCACGATCCTGGCCGACACCGGGCGGGAACCCGAGGCGCTGGAGCACCTCGAGCGCGCGGTCTCCCTGGCGCCGGAAAATTTCCTGCCGCACTTCTCCCTGGGCGCCCTGCACGCGGCGGCGAGCCGGATCGGGCCGGCCCGGCGGTACCTGCGGGCGGCGATCGAGCGGGAGGAGACCCCCCAGGCCTACTTCCTGCTCGGGATGGTGGAGCTGGACTCGGGCCACGCGGGCGCGGCCGCGGCGGCGCTCGAGCGGGCCGTCGCCCTCGACGCCGAGTTCGAGGACGCCATCTACTACCTCGGGCTCGCCTATCTGGAGAGGCGGTGGAACCGAAAGGCGCTGGAGTGCTTCCGCCGGGTGCAGGAGATGGACCCGCAGCGGCTGCAGTACCAGGAGGCGGTACGGCTCGTGGAGGGCGGCGGCGAGAGCGCGGCCCCGCTGCCACCCGAGGCCGAGGTGCTGCTGCGCGAGGCCTCGCAGGCCTCCGAGGCGGGGGAGATCGAGCGGGCGCTGCACCAACTGCAGCGCGCCTCGCGCCTCGCGGACCACCCCAGTCTGCTCGCCTCCCTGGCGTTGCTGGCGGCCGCCGCGGCGAGGCCGAGGCAGGCTCTCGCCGCCGCGCACCGGCTCCTCCGCCTTGACGTGCATGGCGCCCCGTTCCTGGCGGCGTGGACCGCACTCCTGGAGACGCTGCGTGCGGCCAAACGGTACCGGCTGGTGGACCGGTGGGGCGGGAGGCTGTTCGCCGAGGGCCCCGGCCCCTTGGAGCGCGGCCTCGCGGCGTACGAGCTGGCGCTCAACGAGCTGGAGCGCGACGGCGACGTGGGCCGCGCGCTGGAGTTCGCCCACGCCTCGCTCGAGCTCATACCGCGCGAGCTGCGCCAGTACCCACTGGCGGCGCTGGGCAGGATTCACCTGGCGCGCGAGGAGTACTCGGACGCAGTTGACTACCTCGAGCAGGCAGTGACGGTTTCTTCATCGCCCGCTATCCTGACTCAGCTCGGCCTTGCCCTGCTGGAGATGGGCGAGGGCGAGCGGGCGCGGGAAGTGCTCCAGCGGGCGCGGCAGGGCACGGCCCGCGACCTCAAGACCGACGTTTTGACCCACCTGGCACGGGTGGGCTGGCTGGGCTCGCGCAAGTCGCGAGGCCGGCGGAAGGGCTAGTCATGCGTTGGACCCGATACTTCCTCTTCACCCTGCGGGAGAACCCGTCGGACGCCGACGTGGTCTCGCACCAGCTGCTCGCCCGCGCCGGGATGATCGACAAGCTGGCGGCAGGGATCTACACCTACCTGCCGCTCGGGTGGCGGTCCATGGACAAGCTCGTTCGCATCGTGCGCGAGGAGATGAACGCCGCGGGTTCCGTGGAGCTCGTGATGCCGTGCATCCACCCGGCCGAGCTGTGGCAGGAGTCCGGGCGCTGGCAGGTCTACGGCAAGGAGCTGCTGCGCATCAAGGACCGCCACGACCGCGACTTCTGCTTCGGGCCTACCCACGAGGAAGTGATCACCGACGCGGTCCGCCGCCGCATCACCTCGTACCGGCAACTGCCGGCCAACGTGTACCAGATCCAGACCAAGTTCCGGGACGAGATCCGGCCGCGCTTCGGGCTGATGCGAGGCCGCGAGTTCATGATGAAGGACGCGTACTCGTTCCACTCCTCCGCAGAGAGCCTGGACGAGGCGTATCGGGAGATGGACAAGGCGTACCGCCGGGTCTTCGACCGCTGCAAGCTGTCCTACACGGCGGTGGAGGCCGACACCGGCAACATCGGCGGAAGCGAGTCCCACGAGTTCATGGTGCTGGCCTCGACCGGCGAGGACGCGGTGGTGGCCTGTAGCTGCGGGTACGGCGCCAACATCGGGAAGGCGACCACCGGCGCCCTGCCCGCGCCGCCACCGTGGCCCGGCAAGGCGCCGGCCAAGCCCGAGGCGGTCCACACGCCGGGGACGACCTCGGTCGCTGACGTGGCGGCGTTCCTCAAGCTCGACCCCGCTCACTTCATCAAGACGATGATCGTGGAGACCGACACCGAGTTCGCGGTCGCGCTGGTGCGGGGCGACGACGAGGTCAATGAGGTCAAGCTCAAGAACGCGCTGGATGCAGGCCACCTGCAGCTCGCCTCCGAGGCCAAGGTGGAGGAGGTCACCGGGAGCGCCATGGGCTACTCCGGGCCGGTTGGCCTCGCGGGGGTTCGCATCGTGGCCGACCCCGAGGTGATGCGCATGGGCATTGCGGCCACCGGCGCCAACCGCGCAGATCACCACCTGATCGGCGTGGTACCGGGCCGCGACTTCAAGCCGGACCTGGTGGCCGACATCCGGCTCGCCCGCGACGGTGACCCCTGCCCGCGCTGCGGCGCGCCCCTCGTCCTCAAGCGCGGCATCGAGGTGGGCCACATCTTCAAGCTGGGCACGAAGTACTCCGAGCCGATGGCGTGCAACTACCTGGACGAGAAGGGCGAGACGCACGCCATGATCATGGGCTGCTACGGCCTGGGGATCGGGCGCACCATCGCGGCCGCCGTCGAGCAGAACAACGATGAGCACGGGATCATCTGGCCGCGGCCGCTGGCGCCGTTCGAGGTCGAGCTGATCGCGCTCAACCCGGACGTCCCCGCGGTCAACGAGGCCGCCGAGAAGCTCTACGCCGACCTGCAGGCGGCGGGGGTGGACGTGTTCTACGACGACCGCGACGAGCGCCCGGGCGTCAAGTTCAACGACGCCGACCTGATCGGCTTCCCACTCCGGGTTGTCGTGGGCAAGAAGGGGGTCGAGCAGGGGCAGGCCGAGCTGTCGCTGCGCCGCGACCGCGCCAAGGTTCCGGTGCCGCTGGGGGACGTGGTCGCCAAGGTGAGGGAGTTTCTCGCCGGGCTCTGACGAGGCGCGGGGTTAGGTGTCGGTAGGAGATGTGGGGCCCGCGTCGCGCTCTGTCATCGCGAGGGCGCCGAGCCTGACGAGGCGGACGACGCGATCCCGTGGAATTTGGCCGGTTTGCTTCATTCCTGCGAATTGCGCGGGCGGCTCGCGATGAGCTGCCCGCCTGGCGGTCGCGGCCCTCATCCGAGCAGCTCGTCGTCGAAAGTGTGCGGCTCGCGCGCCGCGCGAGCTTTTATTTGTCCGCTGCACCCCCCACGCCGTTGATGGATCGGTGTAAAGTTGCTTTATGGTCTGTCTCATCGCGCGAAGGCAGGGCTTGAAGTGAACGCCTCCGAGTTCATCGCCAAGTGGCGGCCGGTCGAGCTGCGGGAGCGGCAGGCCTGCCATGAACACTTCCTTGATCTGTGCGAGCTGCTCGGTCACCCCAAGCCCGCGGCGGACGACCCCACCGGTGAGCGTTTCTGTTTCGAGCGGGGTGCCAAGAAACTCGGTGGTGAGGACGGCTGGGCCGACGTCTGGAAGAAGGGCTACTTCGGCTGGGAGTACAAGGGCAAGCACAAGGACCTGAAGGCCGCCTACAAGCAGCTCAACGACTACCGCGAGGCGCTCGAGAATCCGCCCCTGCTCGTCGTCTGCGACATGGAGCGCATCGAGGTCCACACAAACTTCACCAACACCGATTCCCAGGTGCACGACCTGAGCCTCGACGCTCTCAACACGCCGGAGGGGATGCGCATCCTGCGTGCCGTCTTCTTTGACCCGGAGAGTCTTCGCCCAACGCGCCAGCGTGTCGAGATCACGAAGGTGGTCGCCAGGAAGGTTGGCGAGCTGGCACAGGCGCTCCGCTCGCGCGGCGTTGAGCCGCACACTGCCGCACGCTTTCTCGACCGCCTCGTGTTCTGCATGTTCGCCGAAGACGTTGGACTGCTCCGCAAGGGTCTGTTCAGCGAGATTCTCGCCCGCGCTCGCCAGGAGCCGAAGCGCCTGCGCCCAATGCTCGGAGACCTCTTCGGCAAGATGGCCGCGGGCGGATTCTTCGGCGCCGACGAGATCAAGCGGTTCAACGGCAACCTCTTCGACGATGCCAGCGTGCTCGATCTGTTGCCGAACGAGATTGGTTTGCTCGATGCTGCCGCAAAACCGGACTGGAGTGACGTCGAGCCCGCGATCTTCGGCACGTTGTTCGAACGCGGACTCGACCCCGACAGGCGCTCGCAGATCGGCGCCCACTTCACCAGCCGGGAGGACATCGAAACGCTCGTCGAACCGGTGGTGATGCAACCGCTGCGCCGCGAGTGGGACGAGTTCCGCACGATGGTCCTCAATGTCCTTGCCACCGGCAAGAAGCGCCCACCTCAGCCCCCTCGCCCACCGGGAGAGGGCCGGGGTGAGGGCACCGCACGTGCGCCACGCAAGCTGTCCGGCGTGGCTCTGGCCAAGGCCCATGCGGAAGCGGACTCGCTCGTTCGCAACTTCCTCGACCGCCTCGCCAGCGTGAAGGTACTCGACCCCGCCTGTGGGTCGGGCAACTTCCTCTACGTCACTTTGCAGAAGCTCATGGGCCTCGAACGGGAGGTGCTCAACTTCGGCGCGGCGCATGGGGTTCCAAGCTTCATTCCCCGCGTCGACCCGCTCCAGCTCTACGGTATCGAGATCAACGCGTACGCCTTTGAGCTCGCACAGATGACCGTCTGGATCGGGTACCTCCAGGCGCTGAACCGGCAGGGGTTTCACCTACCAGACAACCCCGTTCTCAAGCCAATGGACACGATCCAGTGCCGGGACGCGATCCTCGACCTCTCCGACCCCGAGCACCCCAAGGAACCCGACTGGCCCGCGGTGGATTTCATCGTCAGCAACCCGCCGTTCCTCGGAACGAAGAAACTCCGCTCGGGTCTGGGTGACGAATACGTTGAGAAGCTGTTCGCGCTCTACGCTGATCGCATTCCGAATTTCAGCGACCTTTGCTGCTACTGGTTCGAGAAGGCCCGCAAACAGGTCGCAGAGCGCAAGTGCAAGCGCGCCGGGCTACTCGCCACGCAGGGCATCCGCGGCGGGTTGAACCGGGAGGTCTTGAAGCGAATCAAGGAAACCGGTGACATCTTTTGGGCCGAGAGCGATAGGGAATGGGTCCTGGACGGCGCAAATGTCCACGTCTCAATGGTGGGCCTCGATGACGGGAGCGAGCAGCAGCGAGTTCTCAATGGCGACAGCGTAGCGACTATCTACGCCAACCTCACTGCTAAGACAGACATCGCACAGTCTGAGCGCCTGCCCGAGAACGCCGCTATCGGCTTCATCGCCGACGTGAAGGCGGGTCGGTTCGACCTACCGGAAGCCGAGGCTCTTGTCCTCTTGGGCCAAACCAACCCCAATCGGCAGCCCAGCAGCGGTGTCTTGCTCCCCTGGGTCAATGGCCAGGATATTCTCCAATGGTGGCATGGGTATTGGATCATTGACTTCGGCTCTGACTTGCCGGAGGACCGAGCAGCACTCTACGAGCGACCCTTCGAGTTGGTGAAAGCACGGGTCCTGCCCGAACGTTTGAAAGTAAAGCGGAAGCGCTATCGAGAACTCTGGTGGCTTCATGCCGAGCCGTGCACGGCGATGCGGAGGAAACTGGCCCCGCTACCTCGCTTCATCGTCACCCCCACGGTCGCGAAGCACCGCGTCTTCGCCTGGCTGGAAGCACCAACCCTTCCAGACCACCAGCTGGTGGCGATTGCTCGCGCCGACGACTACTTCTTCGGCGTACTGCACTCCCGCGTCCATGAAGTGTGGGCGAGGGCGCAGGGCACGCAACTGCGCGAGCGCGAGTCCGGCTTCCGCTACACCCCCACCACCTGCTTCGAGACGTTCCCGCTCCCCTGGCCGCCGGGGCAGGAGCCAGGAGTGAAAGAGGCTGTCATCGCGAGCGACCCCGCGCGAGGCGCGGGGGAGCGTGACGATCCCGCCGAAACGACGGGATTGCTTCGGGCCGCCAAACGCGGCCCTCGCAATGACACAGGTGGCGACGAGCGCGTGCAGGCCATCGCCGCGGCCGCGAAGGAACTGGATGAGCTGCGCTCCAACTGGCTCAACCCGCCCGAGTGGGTGCGCGAAGAGGTGCTGGAGTTCCCCGGCTCAACCGATGGCCCGTGGGCGCGCTACGTCCACGACCCCGACGACCGCGGGATCGGGACCGTGCGCTACCCGCGCCTCGTCCCTAAAGACGCCGAGTACGCGCTGAAACTCAAGGCCCGCACGCTCACGAACCTGTACAACGAGCGCCCCACCTGGCTCGCCCTCGCCCATGACAAGCTTGACGCCGCCGTCTTCGCCGCATACGGCTGGGACCCCGCCATGTCCGACGACCAGCTCCTCGAATCCCTCCTCGCCCTCAACCTCGAACGAGGGGGCGCGCGGGGACAGGGCGGATGATCGAGCCTCTTGTGCCGGGGCCCTTTGCGAGGGTGCACAAGCTGATCGGCAAATTGTCAGCCGGTGATCGCGAGGTCGGTGATCTTCAGATGGTCCTCCAGTTCTCAGCGGTAGAGCCGGGGAGGATTCGCGGGCAGGTTCTCGGCGACAACTCAACCTACGATTGCCTTGTGCCGCTGGGAGATATTGCCCTGGGTCCGCTTCGAATTGAGTCAACGGCGGCTGAGGACGGCAACACGATCTCATCGGACAGGGCTCGTTTCGCAGGATTCGATGTGTCGTACCACCCGCAGGACCCAATGTCCAAGTCGGTGCGACCCATCGCCGAGCTGGACTTACAGGACGTCTCACTCGGTCAAGCCGGCCTCGCAGGGACTTCGAGCCGGCGTGCTGTGTTTGCGCTGTGCGGACCCCAGAACGCGTGGCAGATTCACGAGAAGTGGACGACCAGTCCGGCAGGATTGGAGGTCGGCGCTGGCAACGCCGGGCTGCCAATCCCGGTCGAAGGGCTAGAGGTGGAGGTGCTACCCAGCCTGCGCCACGACATCGCTTCCGTACCGGGCGACAACGCGCGGTACACGAAGCTCATTACCCTGGCCATCTCCGAGTCAAAACCTGGCTGGTTTTCGTCGGATGTGGGGTTCGAGCACGCGGCACGCGATCTAGCTGACGACCTCACGCTCCTCATGTCCTTGGCGACCATCCGTGCCACCACATGGTTCAGCTACGACCTGCGGGTGCCTCGTTCCTCGACAACCTACACTCGGGCCCTAGGGCATAGCTTCACTTCAAAAGTGGCTTTACACGAATGTATCGTCGACTGGCACCTAATCCGTGGCTTTGTCGCGCAAAGCCTTCCGAAGCTTCGGGAATTGCGAAGTCAGGAGGTGGACCTTAGGACCCCCATCTCGGTCTTTATCAGGGGCAACGAGCCCGCGCTCGATGGCCAACGCTTCGGCATCACCTGGCTTGCCTTGGAGGAGCTGCAAGAGCTTCACTGCAAGAAGGGCTTGAAGGCATCGCCACCGCCTAGTGGCGAGGAGGAGCGGCAAAAGCTCCATCAGAAGAAGGGCTCGACCGCTTCGCCTGTCCTTGGCGACGCCGAGTTGAGCTCACTTCGGAGTCGGGTGGAACAGTACTGCAACGCCGAGGCGTGGCCGAGGGCGAAGATCAAAGCGGTCCAACAAAAGTTGGGCGAGCTCGGCCGGCCTTCAGTCAGCGCAAAGCTCAATGCCATGCTCCACGATCTGCACGTGGAGGTAGCGGATCTCTATCCTGAGGATTGCAAGCCAACATACGAAAAGACCCGCGGCGCGCTCCTCCACGGCTCCGAGCCACCTGACTCACTCATGGTCTTTTGGGAGTTCCAGCGCCTGCGGGCGGTCGTTGGCCGCGCGCTGCTTCTGGCTCTGGGCTGGCAAGACCTGTCCCATTGCCCTGCCAATGATCTTCGCGTTTTTCTGTCAGTTCAGTCACCATGAGAGCCCGGTGGCCTCGTGACCGGAGGACGAGTGAGAGGAGCTTGGCGTCGACAGGTCGGGGTCACGGCGCTTGAGTTCCTGAGATGCCCGCTTCAGACGAACTGATCGGACGGGACGCCATGCACCGGCTCGCCATCGACCCGAAGCTGCGTCGAACGCTGATATATCTGTTGAATCAGCTCGCAAACCTCAACAGATACGAGGTACCCCGGTCCGAGGCTGAGCTTCCCCTGTTTTCTCGCGAATGGCCTCGAGTGCGCCCAGGGCACCGGGTGATCAGAATGTCCGAGGGACTCAAGCCAGTCTTCCATCAGTGTGTCTCGCGTCTTGCCTCGGCAGCGGCCTGCCGGGACACGGTCTCACCGACCACAATCCAGGCCGAGTTGGGCAACACAATCGAATGGGCACTCGACGCTCAGCTCTCGGGGGGAAAGCGGCCCGGCGGTGAAGAGGCAATTGATCGCCTGCTAGCATCAATCGCGGCCTCGTGCAAGGCACATATGTACTACTTCCCGCTCGGCGTGGGCCGGTGGCCAGAATCATGGGTTCTAGACCTCGGCGACACGCAGATATTCCTCTTCTCCCAAGCTAACCTGGAGGAGCTCACAGGCCCACTCATTTCGTCACAGGACCCTCGGAAGCGCCAGTTCGGAACTCAGCAACAAGGGTTCATCGAGAAGACCTATCTCGGTAGGTGCTGCGCGCGGTGCAAAGCTTTCGGCGATAGTCTGCTGTCGCATCAGGTTGCAGCAAGGGCTGCCGAGGATGCGGTCAATCTCTTGCGGTTTGGCCTCGCCGCTGGTAACCCCGAGACCATTCCCTACGCCTACCCTTCGTTTCACCTCTCCGAAGATCCCCTGGTCGACAGCGAGGCTCTCGTCGAACTCGTTGGCGAGGAGCAAACCCTCACTCACCGCCGCTCGATGCCTGCGACGGAGTTGATTGCGAACGGGTTTGACGAGCAGTCCCTTCGACAGCTTTACGAGCTCTTCTTCTTTGATGAGCTGTGCAGGATCGCACGAAGTCGGTCGCGAAGCGCGATCGAGGAACGAGCCTTGGTCGCCTGCACATGGGTTGGCTCGGCCATGGCGGACCGCAACCTTGATGGTCGCTTTCTGCGTCTGTGGTTTGCCGTTGAGGCCATGGTCGGGAACCTGCAGAGCGGCGACGATGAAAGCGTATCGGACAAGCTGGCGAGCCGTCTTTCGCATCTCGTTTTGGTTGCGGGAAGGTGGCACTTCGCGCCCAAGGAAGCTCCGCTGCGCATGCGCCGCCTGGTGGCGCTCTACGCCCTTCGCAGCAAGATCGTCCATCGAGGCGTTCGGCGAATCACATCCGTTGACGATCTTCGGGACCTGGGAACCCTCGCCACCTCGGGTACATTGGCACTGCTTGATTTGATTCAACGAGGCGTGCGCACCGGATCGGAACTCCTTGCGATCTTGCAGAGCTGTGAGGGTGCCGGAGGCTCACTGAATGTATAGGGCCGACGGGCACCGGGCATCGCGCTCGGACCAACTTGACCGGCTGAAGGCCGCACAGGTAGCCCGGTTGGTTTTTGTCGTTTGTCGCGGAGATGCTGTTCCTTCGCAGAGAGGCGCGGGGAGGCGCTGGGCCGGGCGCGGCCCTCAAGAGGCCGCGCGTGCTCAAGTCCTTGTCGATGCCGGGCCAGTGGATCCCGAAGCCAAACGCGAGCTTCACGAGCTGCCCTCCAACTGGCTTAACTCGCCGGAGTGGGTCAAGGACGAAGTGGTTGTGTGCCCCGACGCGGCCGACAACGCGTGGCCGCGCCACCTCCCTGACCCGATGCGCTTGTTCTTTTGCCAGTCCGTGCGCCCTAAACGACGGTGAGCGTGCTGGGCATGGGAGGCATGGCCGGGATGATCCCCTGGCGCGGAGAAGCGCTATTCTTCTCTGCAAGGTGTAGTGCAGGAAGAACGATGACCGGCCTGGCTATCGCAACCCCTACCAACATCCTTCTGACCGGTGCCGGGTTTACGAAGAACTTCGGTGGGCTGCTAGCCGTAGAGGTCTGGTCGCGAATCTTCAACCACACCAGTGTCCGCGGGGTACCTGGTCTCGCATCGAAGGTTAGTGTCCTGGCTCCAGACTTCGAAGCCGTCTACGATGAGGTGGTTGTTCGCGATCCAACCACGGATGAGGCAAAGGCGGTCCACAAGGCGACCCTGGCCGCCTACGACACCCTTGACCAGAAACTTCAGGACCCCATGGGCCCGCAGTCAAAGTTGGACGTCGCGCGAATTGGGGAGATGGTGAAGTTGTGCGGCCCCACCAAGGACACGAAGGAGGTTGGTTTTCTCTTCACGCTTAATCAGGACCTGCTGCCAGAACGGAAAACTGTCGGCAAATTGCACTTCGGGGATCCTCAGATTCTTGGGTTTGGCGGGTTGCCCGGTCACTATGGCACCTACCTCGAGCAGGGCGATGGGGCACCTCTAACCAAGAAGGACGTTCGGAGGTGCCCTTCTCAGGAGCAAATAGAACATGGGGCGCCGAGTTGGCTACATGGGGGGCAGTTCTACTGGGTCAAACTTCATGGGTCGTCGAATTGGAGGGATGCCGCGGGGAACGACCTAATGGTATTGGGGCACGGCAAGATGGGACAGATTCAGGCCGAACCCTTGCTGAGTTGGTACTGGGGACTTTTCAAGTCCGCCTTGTTAAGTCGTCGCCACCGTCTTTTCGTGATTGGCTACTCTTTCCGAGATGAGCATGTGAATGAGGTGATCGCAGAATCGGTAGCGACAAAAGCCACAGAACTGGTGGTTGTGAACCCAGCTCCCTGGGAACAGTTCAAGAATTCCCTTGTTGGTCTGCCGCGTTGTTGTCGAGGACCCGAGCTTGTGCGTAGCATCGAGGGTGGCGGCGGGTCACGATACTGGTCCGCCACACTCCTTGAAATGTTTCCGTACGAAACCTACGGCTCGGAGACAGTCGAATGGCAAGAACTCAAGCAGCTCCTTCGCTCCCCACTGGCGGATTAGTACCGGGGTCAGGCTTGCATAAATGCATATCGACCGTCGTCGCGCGTCGCCAGCGTAGTCGCTGGGGGCGGACCGGATAGGTACCACGTGAGCGCCAGGAGAAACTTGGTGCCTCGGTACCTGTTATTACCCTCTCACTATTCTGATCCGATCGAGGCCGCGCTGGGGGATTGGTCCGTTCAAGTGGCCCGTCGCGGAGAGGCCGTTTCTACGCCGAGAGGCGGGCAGAGGCGCGAGGCACGGGCGCTCCCCTCAAAAGACCCTCGGTGCTGAGGTCCTCGTCAATGTCGGGTCAGTGGATGCCGAAGCCGCCGCCCGCCGGTTTCCAGTTGGCGCGCTGCCTTTGGGTTGCGTGCAACAACCTCGGGTACCACGCCAGCGGCACCGAGATGGTTCGGCCATCGCGAAGGTCAACAACCAGCAGGTCCTTGGTAAAGCGCACCCCAGTCACCTGCTCACCCGGGTTAGGCACCGAAGAAGCCATCCACGCCTCCTGCAACTCCACCTCTTGTTCACTGACGAGCCGTTCGACCTTCCGCAGCTCGGCTGCGTCGAAGCCCAGGTTCCTCGCCAACGCCACGGGTCCTAACCAGAACTTGGCCGAGAGATCATCCCGGTCGACGTGCACGTGTGGCGGTTCGTTCGGTTCGTGGCTGTGGAAGTAGACCCGATATGGCCAGTTCCGTAGCACTGTCGGCAGTGCCCCGATCCGACCTCCCGATGTGAAGTGTACCGCATGATGTGGCTGTGTCTCGTGTCAACCCTCGGAGCACCGGGAAGATACGCACGCGCCCCGCTTCCGCTACACGCCGACAACCTGCTTCGAGACATCCCCGCGGCCGCCGGGACAGGAACCCGTGCGGCAGGCGAGGAACACAATGCTTCGCCGCGCTGCGGCTGGCGGCCGGGGTTGCGGCGGACGTCGAAGCCGAGACGGTCAACGGGCACCTGAGCAACGACTTCGGGATCCCGGTGACCAAACACAAGTACGTGGGTGCGGACATGACCGGCTCGATCGGCAGCGGCGGCGGGGAGGTCCAGCTGAACACGGTCAATGGCCGGATCGCGTTGATCAAGAAATAACCAGCGCTTCGGCGGGGTGATGATGACGAAGGGCGGGGATCGCACGCCCCGCCCTTCTCGTCACTGCACGTGATTATGCTCTGGAGCCGCGCTGGTTCCTTGCGCGCGACGATCTGATCGGCCAGTTTGTACCTTAGTGTTTCTGCGTCGAGGGTTCCAAGTGTTGCGGGGGATGCAGTCTCGTCGCGGGGTTTACTTCGTTGAGTCGTAGCTCTGGCCGTCGTCCACGGCCTCGCTCTTCTTGTCGTGAGAGACCGTGACCTTCACTGAGCCGGTGCAACTGCCACCCTGACCGTCCTCGGCGCGGAACGAGATCACATAGACGCGGCCGTTCCCGTTCCCGGCGCGCTCGGCCCGCACCTGGGGCCGGCTGGTTCCGACGCCGAACCCATCCGGGCTGGTGTCGCCGTCTCCCAAACCGTTGGTGGGTTCATCCTGAGTGATACCGGTGACCGTGATGCTGACCGGGTCGCCCTCAGGGTCCGTGACACCGAGGATCTGGATGGGAACGAGCTTGTGATTTGGAGGCCAGAGGGCGTTGGGATCGGCGTGGGCCCGGGTGCAGGTGGGCGGTTGGTTGGTCCGCTCAACGGCAACGATGATCCCGCGCTGGACAGCCATCTCCGAGAACGAGCAGTTGTTATCCTCATTGGTTTCGATGACGGTACCGTCGGCATCGGCACACGCACCCAGGAAGTAGAGGCCCTCAGGGAGATCACTCGGGACGGTGAACGCCAGCTCGTCCACGCTACTCGATGCCTCGGGCGCCAGCTCCGCGACCGGGCGCTCACCCACGATACCCGCCGTCGCTGGATCGATGCTCTTGATCGCGCTCAGATAGTAGCGCGTGACCGAAGGCGGCGCGGGAGTGTTGCCCAGGTTTTCCGTCTCCTCTGTAATATAGGATGTTCGCCCGCCGGTGCTTTTGACCATCGGTGGGAAGAAGGAGGCAACCGCCAGGTCTGGGCCTCCTTCCCATTTCACCGTGACGACGTTGGAGGCGAGGGCGAACGGAATGCACATGGGGGCCGCGGCCCCTTCGGAGGTGGCGATCCCGGGGCCCTGCGGGGTCCGCGCCTGAATCTGATCCTCGCCCGGCTTTGTGCCTGTGTAGGTCAGCGTGAGCGTGCCGTTCTCATCGACGCGGTCGCCGGCGGCTGTCCCGGCATGAGGTCCTGAGATCACGCCGATGTTCACATAGAAGCCTGGAAAGGGCTTGCCATCGGCAATGTTGACCAGAGTGGCGGTGGCGGTGTAGCGCGTCCCGACCGGCTGCGTGGCGCTCTCGGGAGCGAGGCTCAGCTTCGGCTCGCACAGGCTGGGGAGGTGATCCCGCAGGTACTGCGCGTTGAAGAACACCAGGGCGTAACCCTCGCTCGTGCGCTGGGAAGGCTGCGACCCCTGGATGGCGTCAATCACGGCCTGCAGCTTCGCACGAGCCGTCGCGGTGTCTCCGGCAAGGACCGCCTGCCGTGCCACGGCCACATTGGCCTCGATGGTCGCGGCGAGCGTTGGATCAGAGATCCACCCGAGCTGCTTCGCCTGCGCGATGTCAGCCTGCCACGTGTTCCAGTGGGCGAAGGAGCGGGGTGACGGGCCGAGGGGACCGAGGGTCTTAGTCCTGAGGACGTACCGGTCCTCGATCGCCGCCTGTTCGGAGATCTCCAGCAGCTTTCCCTGCGCCTCCCGATCCGCAAAGAGCGCCTCGATATAAGGAAACACATCGGGATTCACGACGAATTCCCGGATCGCCGGGAGGCGGGCGGTGCGAAACCCGAGACCCTGCAACCTTGAGCCGGGCGAGAGCGGCACAGCATGAATCGAGCACCACCACATGGCATTACGGTCCGCTGTGGCATCCGTCAGATGCCATCCGGAGGGCCCGAACACCTTCACCGGCGGTGCGGTCGCCTCCGACGAGATGTCTAGCTTCATCCACTGCACTGAAAGAGTATTCTCAACCGGGTTCGTGACCTGAAGATCAAAGAGAAACTGGCCCGTGCCCGCGTCATAGGAGACAGCAGCGGACACGGAGGCGCTTCCAAATACCGGGACCGGCGGCTCAGCCGCCAGAGCCGCGGGCGCCAGCAGCGCGAGCGCGAGGACCCAAAACGACTTCCACGCATCGCTTTTCACCAAAAGCAAGGGCCTCTTCATTGGTTCAGACCTCCCTTCAATTGAAAGTGGATGTTCCCTCCCGCCTCTTTCACGCGCCTCAGGGGGAGGTCATTCTCCTCTACCAATTGGGCCAGCTCGTCCACAAGTTCACCTGGTTCGAAATCAACCCTTTGGCCGTCGTCGCTGACCGCCCAGAGACCGATATCCACACTCTCGCCCACGCGATGCCAGTAGTGCGGCGGCGCCCATTGATCGCCGTCAGGATTGTCCTCCATGAGACCTCCGTTCGGCAGGCTTAGGTCAAGGATCCTCAGTTTGACGCCTGGATGTGCGGCACGGTACCTCTCTGCGAGCAGACGGGCAGCGTTAGCCATCTTAGGCTTCGCCATAAACGGGAAAGGGTGCGCGTCGAACACTTGGTTGTCGCTAAAGCATTGGTCGGCTTTTCCACAGCGGATGTACTGGTCGCTAGCTGGGAGCTCCACGAGGCCCGGGATCCCGATGCTTGTGTAGAGCGTGAGAAACCAGGTTCTGTGCGTTTCGTCGTCGCACTCCGAAAAATCCGCACAAATCCATCCGGGTGGGAACGTCTGGGTGATCCGGGTGGTCAAGATCCCACTGACCTCCGGGATTTCATGCGTAACGTTTACAATCGTGCCCTCGGTGAAACCAACGCACGACGTGTCGGTTTTCGACACGAACCGGTCGCATGTGAGGTCACCCATTGCCAGTTTCGACGACTCCCGCCCCTCACTGTGCAGGTGGCCGCCGTTCCACGCAATTGCGAGGGGGTCGGGAGGATCGTACATAAGCTCGAGCAAGTATGAACAGTCTAGCTTTCGTTGCACGTTGCTGGCGTCGTAACAGTATATCGGCCACTTCTGTTTTCGCTTCTCTGCACTCTCCGTGGGTAGTTTGGGTGTCTGCCAGTCCCACAGGACGATCCCGCCCGCGCCGAGGGACGTGGCTGCCAGGAACACCAGCGCCGCCGCCATTCCCAGCCTGCGCAAATCCCCAGTGGGTGCCATGTCCACCTCCATACATCGGTACCCGGTATCATTTTCTCACCTTCTTGAGCCAATCGAGGCCGCGCTGGGGGATTGGTCCGTTCAAGTGGCCCGTCGCGGAGAGGCCGTTTCTACGCCGAGAGGCGCGGGGAGGCGCGCGGCGCGGGCGCTCCCCTCAAAAGACCCTCGGTGCTGAGGTCTTCGTCGATGTCGGGCCAGTGGATGCCGAAGCCGCCGCCCGCCGGTTTCCAGTTGGCGCGCTGCCTTGGGGTTGCGTGCAACAACCTCGGGTACCACGCCAGCGGCACCGAGATGGTCCGGCCATCGCGAAGGTCAACCACCAGCAGGTCTTTGGTGAAGCGAACCCCAGTCACCTGCTCACCCGGGTTAGGCACCGAAGAAGCCATCCCACGCCTCCTGCAACTCCACCTCATGTTCACTGACGAGCCGTTCGACTTCCCAACGTGAGGGTACGGTATGAAACGGCACCGCGCTGGGGAGCCGGCGTAGAGGTGGCGAATGGGTCGCCGCCTGGCGGTTTCACAGCCGACGTAGAGCGTTGGAGTCATCCCAAGCGAAGCGAGCGATCTGGGTCGGGGGCCTCTGGGTCAGGGCTTCCCCCAGGCAGATTCCTCGGCCCTTCGGATCTCGGAATGACAGAGTGCAGGGGCTTGCCATGCGCCACCCAAGGGTTTGGAAGGAGTGTCTCGACCCGCGAGCGCCACACCGGGGCGGCGGGCTATCTGTAAACCTCGCGGCGGTGGCCGACGCGCACAACGACAACTAGAACCATGCGGTCGTGGACTTCGTAGAGGATCCGATAGTCGCCGACTCTGATTCTGTAGGTGTCGGCCACGCTCGCGAGCTTCACGCATCCCGGCGGCCGAGGGTCGTTGGCCAGGTCTTGAACCCGCCGCAAGATTCGGTCCCGGACCTTCGGAGATAACTTGCTCAGCGTGCGGTCGACAGCAGGCTCGACCTTGACGCGGTACAGCGAGCTCACCGCTTGGTCCGGTATTTCTTGACGACCTCCTTAAGCGGGATCGTCTCGCCACGCTCCGCCTTGACCTTGGCAATCTCCTCGCGGTCGATCTTGTCGTCGATGGCGTCCTCGAGCTGGGCGGAGCGCACGCGATGCTTCTTGGCGAGCTGCTTCAGCGCAATCTTGCGACCAGCGTGGTACTCGGCGACACCTTCCGCAACCGCGGCGTCGAGGGGGTTAAGCGCCTTTGCGAGACGCACGGTGGCGCCTTCGCGCTGCACGAACAACACGTCGCCCGCCGCCAGGCCGAGCTCCTCGCGAATCTTCCGGGGGAGGCTCAGCCGCCCCTTGCTGTCGATCGTTATGGCACTCATGCCTGCCTCCAGTGGGATTATCCCACCTTCATCAATTTAGCGCCTGGTGAGGGCCGATGCAAGAGGGCGAGAGCCCTTGCGAAAGTGCCGATGCCACGACGGGGTGCATTCGAGCCTTCGGACTCGGGCTAGCGGTACGCCGAGTCGTGGTCCGGGTGGAGGGTGAGGAGGCGCAGCCAGTCACCTTCACGGTAGGCAACGGCGCGGAAGCCGCGACCGATACGCAGCGAGTAGAGGCGGCCACCGTGGGGCCCGACACGAGACAGGATGGCCTCCCAGCGGAGGCCGGCGTCGGCGTAGACCTGCCGCCATGACATTTCAGCCAGCTTGCGCAGGGTGTTGAGTACGGCCCTCTGGCCGTCCTTCGGCAGCGCGAAGAGCTGACGCTGGAAGACCGGGCTGTTGAGGTCAAGGCGGACAGGCGCGGATTCGTTCATCGCTTCGCGCGCTTCGAGAGCCTGTTGAGGTCAGAAGGCGCAGGGGGGTTGACCTCCGCCCAGGCGACGGCCTCCTCCAGCTCCTCGCTGACCCGCGCGGTGTGGAGCCAGCGCTCGTTGTCGGGAATGAAGTCGCCGAGCTTGACGACCCAAACGCCGGGCTCGATCTCCTCGACCAGGACGTTGCGCCCTGCGTACTCCTTGCCAAGGGCGATCTGCCCGCTTGCGCCGATTGTCTTGATGCTGCCCATGCTTCACGTGCCTCCTTCGTGCAGCATGATAGCATGATTGCATGACAGCATCAAGAAACTGCCCCACGAACATTCCCGGGCGGCGCTGATTTGTGGAGGGACGGTGTCAGTCAGCGCCGAGGGCAGCGCGGATGCGGAAGGCCAGCGCTGCGGGGCTGGCGTCAAGGTGGCGAATGGCTCGTTTCTTGGCGGTTTCGCACCCGTTTTAGGGCGCTGCAATTATCCCGAGTCCTGCCGCAGGCAGGGCGAGGGATCTGGGAGGGGGCGGGTGTTCCCCCGCCCAGATCCCTCCTCGTCCTGCCACTGGCGGGACTCCTGGGGATGGCAGCCTGAGAGAGCGAAACTTTCTGGGCGATGACATCCTTGTCGGCGAATCGGTATCAAAGCAGGTTTGGTATGGTGGCGGCACCATGAGCACGCGCTTCCTCACGGAGCACCCTCTGAAAGTCGCGCCGGCGCTGCGAGGCGCCGAGCTGGCCTCACCGCTGCGCCGCGCGGCCGCGTTCGTCCTCGACTTCGCCGTGCTCCGGAACGTCCGCCAGGGTAGGCAACGAAGTTGACATACAACTTCGACCCCGAGAAGTGGTACGAGAACCACCGCCGGGCGTTGCTCGCACGCCGCGAGCGCGGGGAGCTGGACGAGCGCGCCTTCGCCGAGGCGCTCGATGAGCTTGATCGGCGTTTCGAGGAGATGCTCACCCGGCTCGACGGGTTGTTTCAGCTCCCTACCTGAGCAACGGCTCAGCGGATCTCGAAAGCGGATTTGTACTCCAGCTTCGTCCCGGTGATCCTGTCCTCGATGATGTGGCGCTGAGTGTATCTCCCCCTCGGCACGCCGGCCTCGAGCGAGACGCGGGCCGTCAGCGGCAGGTAGAACGTGGCGGGGTGGTAGACGAACGCGTCCTCGACGCTCTGCCAGTCCGGGCGTTCGAGCACGACCTCACCCGAGGGTCCGATGAGCCGGTAGGCCACGTGGAGGCTCGCCTTGTCCTCCCGGAAGCCGATGCCGAAGATGCCGAACGTGTAGTGGACGGGTTGCTCGGCAAGGAACACGGGTGGGCTGACGGGCGGGCCGTCCTCGGAGGAGCGGAACGTGAAGTCGCGCACCTCGAGTTTGGTGGCCGGCGCGATGGGTGTCCCTTCCACGGGGATTGCGGGCGACCGCTCGGCGCTCTTCTTCCCGAGAGCATCCTCGGCCTTGATCACCACCTTGCACATTCCGGGGGGAACGAACGGTGGCAGACGGAAGTGCAGCTTCCCTGGGATCGGGACGTTGCCGGCGACCGGCTCGCGGACCGCCAGGTTGACGGGGCTGTCGAGTGGCAGGCCCGCGGCGTCGTATGGAACCATCGTGATCGCAACGTCCACCAGGTTCTTGGCGTCCCTCGCAAACCCAGTCAGCTCGTACCTGAGGAAAACCTGGTCGCCGGGCTTGTAGGGCCCACGCTTGCGCACCGGGCCGCCCTCGGACTCGAGGAACTCCAGAGTGGCGACCGTGATGCCGGTAGCGGGAGGCGGTGCCGCTCGGTGTATCACGTACGCACCGTACGCCCCGCCGCCGACGCCCGCGAGCCACAGGGAAACGACCAGGGCCCGCAGGCCCTTACTCGGCTCTCTTTCCACCACCACCGTGTCGGCGACGTGGTCGCCCAGACGCTGGCGCTGCTTGGAGAAGATCGCGATGAAGAACCCCACCAGGTAACCGGCCAGCGCGTCCACGATTCGGAGCAGGTTGCGCAGACACGAGGCGCCCATGGTGCACTTCCCGCCATGCGTCATCCTCACCTGCACCCCCGCCATCGCCTTTCCGAGGGTGGCACCGA
>Ga0315281_10000455_pt1 | contig 56791 bp, 52 predicted proteins | sample YL17G07_0_MG_FD_204540 | JGI IMG/M metagenome (GOLD analysis project Ga0315281, IMG submission 204540) | Sediment microbial communities from Yellowstone Lake, YNP, Wyoming, USA - YL17G07_0 | ecosystem: Environmental > Aquatic > Freshwater > Lake > Sediment | place: USA: Wyoming | collected...
AAACCTTTTTTGAAATGCCAGGAGACTCAGACTTTCCTGTTGCATAATATTTGCCCCATTTAGCTAATTATTTTAGTAAATTATAGCTAATTTTAGGAGCAATGGCAATAAGCGAATAATTGAATAAAACTATAATCAAGGGTAATCTGAAGGGAAATTAGGGGATTCCTGATTTTGGGGGTCGAAAAGCCTAATTTTGTCCCAGACTAAAAGAAAGGCCAGAAAAGGCAGAGCCAACCGGGGCCGGCAGGATTTAGGCAGAATAATGTTATGTCCCACGATTACCTAACGATGTTTTGGCCCTACCTCCCCCCTCAAGGGGGAGGATAAAAAATGGCTTTTTAAAGATACTTGCGGGACACGATCAAGCTGAAGCCCTAAAAGTTTCCCAGGCCCTGAGGTTATGAGGCCCTTATGCCCGATTGGGGAGAAATCTTTGCCGCGCCGGAGATGCAGGATTTGCAGCCCAACCCGGAGTTGGCGGCGCTGCTCCCGGAATTCCGGCAGGCCGGCCTGCGTCTCGTCCTGGACGCCGGCTGCGGCGTGGGCCGCCATCTTATTCCCCTAACAAGGCAAGGATTCCAAGTGGTGGGGGTGGACCTGGAAGCCCCGGTTTTGCAGGTCCTGAAAGCGCGTCTGGCGTCCGCCGGCCTCCGGGCCCCGCTCCTGCGGGCGGATCTACGCGGCCTGCCGTTTGGCCCGGCCCGCTTCGACCTGGTGCTCAGCATCAACGTCATCAACCACGGCGACGCCGCCATCTTCCGGGACTTTTGCCGGGAGCTCAACCGGGTCCTGGCCCCGGGTGGCGGGCTGTTCATTTCCGTCTCTCCCCGGGAGTTCGGGGAGCATGTTAAGCTGCCCCAGACCCGGGAGTTGGAGCCCGGCACCCTGGTGGACATCGCCACCCCGGATGGCACCCTGCTGCACCATTTCCCCACCCCGGCAGAGCTTCGGGACCAGTTCCCGGGCTACCAGGTGCGCCGCTTTGAGACCATCCGGGCCCCCATCCCTTTCATGGGAAACGTGGAGCTGCCCCAGCTCATTTTTTGGGGCAGGAAGGGCTGAGGCCGCGGAGAGGGGCCAGGGGTCAGGGGTCAGGGGTCAGGGGTCAGGGGATGAACCGATCCCCCTTTTAGGAGGCGGGGTTCAAAAACCAATAACCAAAAACTAAAAACTAACAACTAAAAACTAACCCCTGACCCCTTTAAAGAAATGGCTGATCAAGGCGAAACCCCAGTCCTGGTGCAGCGCTGGGCCGGCTTGCTGGCGATCAGCCTGAACCGCCCCCAGGTTCTCAACATCCTGAACCTGGAGATGATCCGCCTGCTGCGCCGGGCCCTAAATGAGGCCCTGGCGGACGACAGGGTCAGGCTGGTGCTGCTTGGCGGCGCCGGGGAGAAGGGGTTTTGCGCCGGCGGCGACCTCAAGGAACTGGCCCGGGCGGTCCAGGAAGGTGACCCGGCCCGGGACCACCGGTTTTTCCGGGAAGAATACGCCCTGGACCTCCTGGTCCACCGATTTCCCAAGGCGGTGGTGGTGCTGGCCCACGGCGTCACCATGGGGGGCGGCCTGGGCCTGGCCGCGGGCGCCGATCTCGTGGTGGCCACGGAGCGCACCCGCATGGCCATGCCCGAGACCCGCATCGGCTTCTTCCCGGACGTGGGCGCCACTGGCTGGCTTTTTCTGAAATGCCCGCCGGGCTATCCCGAATACCTGGCCCTCACCGGCTACGAACTGGCGGGCCCGGAGTGCGTGCGCCTGGGGCTGGCCACCCACCTGGTGCCGGTTGCCCGGTGGCCGGAGCTGCGCCGGGCCCTGGAAGCATGGCCAGCGGGGCTTTCCCGGGACCGGGCCGCGGCCGCGGCCCAGCTGCGGGCCCAGCTGGCGGCTTTTGCCGCACCGGAGATCGCCCCTCGCCCCCAGTTGGACGCCTGGGTGGCGGAACATTTTGCCGGCAAGGCTTCCCTCCAGGAGATCATAGACTCCTTGCATTCCTGCAGCCTGGAAGTGCAGGAATGCCGGGAGGTCCGCCGCCGCCTGGGGGAGCGCTCGCCCACCGCCCTGGCCTTGACCCTGAAACTGCTGCGGGCCAATCAGGGGCGGCCCCTGCCCGAAGTCTTTCACCGTGAGGCCCTGGCGGCTTACTTCATGGTGCAGCACCCCGACTACCTGGAGGGCATCCGGGCCCGCATTATTGATAAAGATGATCAGCCCCGCTGGCAGCCGGCTAACATCGAAGAGGTGGGGACTTTGGCCATTGACCTTTAGCCGTTGCCCCAGGCATCGTTTGGATAATTAGGAATATATTAAATGTTTCCCATTTATTACTCGGAGCGAAAACCAATTGCCCTTTCTGAACCGTAGGGGCACGGCGTGCCGTGCCCTCAAGCCGAGCCAATGTAATTTCTTTAATGCTCCGAGTAACATTTGTTTAGGGGGCGTGATGCCTCAAGCATCTACCCCAGAGGCGTTGTTCATGGTATTCTCCAAAAACCCAAATAACCTTTCAGTTAAATAACGCCTGACCCAAGGGGCCATCATGTCTTACCAGACCATTCTTTTATCCGTGGAGGACGGTATCGCCACCATCACCTTCAACCGTCCGGACAAGCTGAACGCCCTGAACCCGGAGATGCTCTCCGAGGTCGCCGCCGCGGTGGCGCAGGTGGGCCGGGAGCCCTCCATCCGGGTGCTGCTGTTCACCGGCGCCGGCCGGGCCTTCATCGCCGGGGCCGACATCAGCCAGTTCCTGAGCCTGGACCCGTTGAGCGCCCGGGAGTTCGCCCGCTCGGCCCACGAGATCGGGGCCGGCCTGGAAGCCCTGCCCATTCCGGTCCTGGCCTGCGTCAACGGTTTCGCCCTGGGCGGGGGGCTCGAGATGGCCATGGTCTGCGACTTCATCTACGCCGCGGACACCGCCAGATTCGGCCAGCTGGAGATCAACCTGGGGATCATGCCGGGTTTCGGGGGCACCCAGCGCCTGGCTCGCCTGGTGGGCAAGGGCAACGCCAAGGAACTGTGCCTCACCGGACGGATGATAGACGCGGCCGAGGCCAAGGCCATGGGCCTGGTGGCCCAGGTCTTCCCCGCCGCCGCCTTCATGGAGGAGTGCCGGAAGGTGGCCAGGGCAGTGGCGGCCAAGGGCCGGGTCTCCCTGGCCGGGGTGAAACGGGTCATCAACCAGGGCTTTGACGTGGACCTGAAGACTGGCTGCGCCCTGGAAGTAGACGCCTTCGCCCTGTGCTTCGCGTCGCCGGACGCCCACGAGGGGGCCAGGGCCTTCCTGGAGAAGCGCCCGCCAAAGTTCTTGTAAGTGCTAAAAATAACCACAGAGACGCAAAGGACACAGAGAAGATTATAAATAGGGACCTTAATTGGGTCTTAAGGACGCACTTATGGTCAACTGTGCTCTCTGTGCCTCTGTGGTTTAATTATTTTGCCGCAACTTGCGCGGCGCGGGCAAATCCGCTAAAATCTGGCTAACTTATGGATCAGAAAGCTTCAATTACAAACCTCAAGCGCCAGCCCACCCGGGCCATCCACATCGGGCCCGTGCAGATCGGCGGCGGGGCCCCGGTAGTGGTGCAGTCCATGACCAACACCGACACCCGCCAGGTGGGCCCCACCCTGGCCCAGATCGAACGCCTGGCCTTGGCGGGCTGCGAAGTGGCCCGGCTGGCCGTGCCGGACCAGAAGGCGGTCAAAGCCTTCGGGGAGATCAAGCGCGACAGCCCGCTCCCCCTCATCGCCGACGTCCACTTCAACCACCGCCTGGCCCTGGCGGCTTTGGAGGCCGGGGCCGACGCCATCCGCATCAACCCCGGCAACCTGGGAGGGGTCAAGAAGACCCGCCTGGTGGTGGATGCCTGCCGGCAGCTTGGCGTGCCCCTGCGCCTGGGGGTCAATGCCGGCTCCCTGGAAGCAGACCTGCTGGCCCAGTACGGGGCTCCCACCGCCCAGGCCCTGGCGGCCAGCGCCCTGCGCTGGGTGCGCCAGTTCGAGGACTGGGGGTTTCACGATTTCAAAATTTCCCTGAAATCATCCGATGTCCTGGTCACCGTGGCGGCCTACCAGGAGGTGTCGCGCCGGACGGACTACCCCCTGCACCTGGGGGTCACCGAGGCCGGGGGGCTCATCGCCGGCACGGTGAAATCCGCCCTGGGCATCGGCCTGCTCCTGGCCCAGGGCATCGGCGACACCATGCGGGTGTCCCTCACCCGGGACCCGGTGGAGGAAGTGCGGGTGGCCTACGAAATCCTCCGGGCCCTGCACCTGAGGGAGCGGGGGGTGGAGCTCATCAGCTGCCCCACCTGCGGCCGCTGCCGCATCGACCTCTTCAACCTGGCGGAGGAGGCGGAGCGGCGGCTCCTGGCCGTCACCACCCCCATCAAGGTGGCCATCATGGGCTGCGTGGTGAACGGGCCCGGCGAGGCCCGGGAGGCGGACGTGGGCATCGCCGGCGGCGTCAGGATGGGGGTCCTGTTCAAAAAGGGCGAAGCCGTGCGCAAGGTGCCGGAAAAAGAACTCCTCAGCGCCCTCTTGTGCGAAGTGGCGGCCCTCACCGGCGAGGCGGTGGCCCTCCCCGAGGACTGATCTCCGTTAATTCAGGGATTGGCAAGCTGAAAATGAGGGAATCCCCCATTGCCATTTGGCTAGAGATGTAGTCCCATAGCAACAGAGAATCTCCAGCAAATATGACACCCTCATATTGAGCCATTCGGAGAAAGGATAAGGACGCTTTTATGGATCGGCACCAACTGGACGTGGAGGCCTTCGCCCGGCTGCGGGGCAAGAAAGAGAAGCCGGGCTGGAGGCGGACCTTCCTGGTGGGCGGGGTCCTATTCCTGGCCGGATTCCTGGCCCTGCTGGGCCAAAACTTCTGGGTTGCCTTAAGATAGTTTAGAGTAAGATAACTAATATTCAAGTTCATCATATCTTAATTAAAAATACCTCGAACCCGCCTTTCCAAAAAGCTAACTGTTTGTTATTGTTCAGTTATTCTGCTGTCCGCAGCCTTGTTGCCGCCAGCCGCTAATTAACCCCCTTAAATAAAATTCAGGGTTTTGAAAGCTCAAAATCGGGGTTTACCTGATTTACACCGGACAATGATTCGGCAATAAAAGGAAGTAATGAAATGAAAAATCCTTGTTAAAGACGATTTTAAGTTACAAAACTCTTGACAAACGATTAAAAAGCTTTTAGAGGTGAAGAAAATAACAAGTTAATATCGAAAAATTAGGGGGGGGAAGATGAAAATTCTGGCTTTATTAATGGTGGGTTTTTTGGGGCTTGCTGGTTGCGCCACGGTTGAGCGTTCGGTGACTATCGATACCGACCAACTTGAAGGCTATGCTGCTGGCCATTACAAAGACAGCCGTTACGGACAAGTGGGAGAATGGGGATTCTGGGTTCTAGGGGGATATAATGCTGACGATTCGGCTTCGGGTGCAAGGCCCCTTTGGTTCTGGCCATGGGGAGCGAGTATGAGTAAGAGGGAACCCGACCCAAGGAATTTTGCAACAGCAATCGCAAAGATTAATTACAGCAAAAAAATAAAATCCATCAAATATGATGAAAGTGGGGGTATTATCGAATACGAGTTTGAACATAAGCCTTTGGTGAGTAAGAGCGAATATCAACCAACTAAACGTCAGCCAAACCTACCTTCTTCTTTCGGTCGTCAGCCGATAGAATAGCAAGGTGATGAGCCATGAATAAAATAATCTTTCTGCTGGTTTTAATTCTGTCATTCTTCGGGTGTACTACGGACTGGGAGCCAAGACAACCCTACCAAGGTAGGGGGTTGATAGGGAGCGAAAATCTGGTTTTTGAGCCACCCAATGTTGATACCGCAGGGTTGCCCGATATGCGCGATCTCCCTTTACCAACTGATTTAACTTTAAGGCTTCCCAAAAAGGTGCGCTCTTACACCGGCATAATTAAAAACCGGACCGGCTATGATATATCTGTGCCTTCGGGCAACAGCAGCGCCACCCTAACAATCCCGGCCAATGGGTTCATTGAATACACCGCCTGGAAAAGGAATTTCGACATAACGGTGTATCATGGCGGCAAGCCGTTTTATTGTCTCAAAATTAACGCGCACCTCAATGAATACCCATATATGTGCAAGAAGTACGATTTTGTGGCGGAAATCGTGAAGGCGGAACCGGTTCCCCAGAAGGTCTACAAAAAGAAGCGGCGCATTAAAAAGAAAGCGCCCAAGGATGAGGGGGTTGAAGGGCTAGGATAAGCCGGCAGGAGGGGCGGACCTCCCCAAACTCTCCTTAATTAACCGGGGGTTACGCAGGGAAGCGGCTCTAAAGCCGTTTCCCTGTCTTTTTTCGTCCCCCGAGAACCGGGAGTCCCGGATTCACACCGGCCGGGACACCGGACGGCTGAGGTTCTGCACGATGTCCAGGTAGACTTCGCAGTAGCCCAGGGCGTCTTGCCGCAGGGCATAGAAGGCGTTGAGCATCAGGGCCGCCACCGTCAGGTTGGCGAACAGCAGCTGGGGCGCCCCCGCCGCCATGAGTTCCTCGCAGGAAAGCTCGGCGGGGTTGCGGTCCTGGGGGTGGGCGATCTCCGGGTGGTAGCGGGTCAGGGAGGGGGTCAGGTCGACGCCGCCCTGGCGCACGTACACCTGGACGTTGCCGTCCTCGTAATCGTTGCCCCCGGAAATCAGGGTCAGGTCCGCCAGGGTGGCGGCGTGGCGGTTCACCAGGAGGCGGGAGGCGTGGTTGTCCACCATCAGAAAGACCAGGTCCCCTGCCGCCACCAGCCGGGCTACGTTTTCGGCGGTGACGTACTCCGGCGCCGCCCGGAAGGACAACCCCTGGAATTCCCGGGCCAGCTCCCCGGCCTTCACCTCCGCCTTGTTGCCCAGCCGGCCGAAGGCCTGGCGGGCGGCATTGCGCCGGTCAAAGGAGTCGCCGTCAATTAAGGTGAGGCGGGCCGGTTCGCCGGCGTATTGCAGGAAGCGGCAGAGAAAAGGGAGCAGCGCGCAGCCGATCCCACCGATGCCGATGGCTTTGATTTCCATTTTTAGCTTTCAGCGGTCAGCTATCAGCTTTCAGCTTTTAGTCTGAACTCCCCGTCGTCTCGTTGATAAGTCGAACCTTATTAGAGGCTATGAGACCTCTGCAAAAGTATCAAGATCAATATTCTCGCGGGTGGAAGGTCTTATAATCCCCCCTCCCCCCCTTTAAGAAAGGGGGGGGTAATTAAAGATAAGTCTTTGATAAATCATGGAAACCAATCTAAAGTCCCCCTTTTCTAAAGGGGGATTTAGGGCAATGCTGTTCATTTAAGCATTGGCAATTTCTATTTTTCGTAGGGGCGGGGTTTCCCCGCCCAATAAATGGCCCTTCTTATACCAGGGCGGGGAGACCCCGCCCCTACATGGCGCTTAAGTTAACAGTATTAGGATTTAGGGGGATTATTAACGCCTTCCTATTTCGACTAAGCCTTTCTCAGAGGTCTCATAGCTTCTAAGATTATTATGAAATTTTGCATAATTCAACGTGGTTTGCCCCTCCACAGACTTAGCAAGGCGGGGGTCTTAGCTTGGCTGACCGCTGACCGCTGAAAGCTGACCGCTTCTAAGTCCCGAACTCAATGGGCCGGGGCAGGGGGGTCACTTTCTGGTCCACCGTCTGAGCCCAGCCCTCCGGCGCCGGGGCCGCCTCCCAGGGGATGGGGTAGGGGGAGAACATCTGCTCCGGAGGCAGTTGCCCCCGGTATCCCTGGACCACCACGGCGCAGGACAGGGTGATGTCCCCGTCGATGTTGCCCAGGGTGAGGTGGAAGCCGTCTTCGAAGCGTTCGTCGTTGAGGTCCCGCTCCGAATGGAAGGCCTGCACCCCGGCGTGGCTGTGGATGGTGCCCAGGCGCACCAGGCCGGCGGGGAACTCCTTGATTTCGTAGTCGCAGTGGCCGCCCCCCACGGTCTGGTGGGGGACCACCAGCTCGTAGGCCCGGGTGGCTTCCCGCCAGCCCAGGAGGACCACGGCTTCGCTGCGGTGGCGCTGATAGACGGCCCGGAAGAAGGCCAGGCATTGCAGCAGCAAACCGGCGGGCAGGGCCGGGGCGCTGATATGCACCCGGGTCCCCTGGGACTCCAGCCAGGGGATGCCCGGGGCCGGCACCGTGGCCTCAAAAAAAGGGGTGCGCTTCACCAGGAAGAGGCCGTCACGGCTGAGCAGGTAATAGATGGGGTCGTCCGGGGGGGTAAAGTCCTGGTCTTTGAGATAGATGGGTAACATGGAAATGGGGCGCCCGATTCTGGCTGACTGGTCGCTGAGGGGTTACGGTTTCCTTTGGGCGCCTGGCCTGGGCGAACCCCAGGGAGGTTGGCGCCTTAACTGCATCCTACCCCGGTTCGGGTCGGTCAGGGGAACCTAGAGGGTGGGGGCGATGAATACCAGGAGCCGCAGCCGGGTATGGGCCTTAAAGCCGTGGGGTTCGCCCACCGGCATGATCTGCATGGCGCCGGCCCGGGCCGACATCTCATTGGCGCCGGTGAATTCGCCTTCACCCTCCAGGATCATCAGGGTGACGTCCGAGTCGGCCGGATGCGAATGGACCGGCATCTCCTGGCCCGCCTCGAAGTTGAAGGCGAGCACCCGAAGGTTGGGGGAATCGTATACGAGCTCCCGATAGGGCTTATCCGGCGTAAACTTGGTAATCTGCGTCAAGTCGATGAATTTCATTGAGCCTCCCGCGGCCGGGGCCGTAATCCTGGTGCACTGCTCTGAGTCGCTAACTTGCAGGGCCTAACTCGCGGTTGCCTCTGCCATCCCGGTGCGAGAACCGCTGGGCTGGGCTAACAGGATAAGTTCGTGAAAATCATAATTATTACTAAGGATTTTGTCAATCCTCCAGGGCCTAAAAGACTTTCTTGCTGTCCAGGAGGAGGGTCACCGGCCCGTCATTGATGAGGCCCACCTCCATCATCTGGCGGAAGCGGCCGGTGGCCACCCTGAGGCCATAGCCGGCCAGGGCGGCGGCCAGGTCTTCGTAAAGCTGTTCCGCCAGGGCGGGCTCTGCGGCTGCGTCAAAGGAGGGGCGCCGGCCCTTGCGGCAGTCCCCCAGGATAGTGAACTGGGGCACCAGCAGGACCTCGGCTTGCAGGTCCAGGAGGGAAAGGTGCATTAGGCGGCCCTCCCCGGCAAAGACCCGGAGGTTGGCCAGTTTCTGGGCCAGGTAGGTGACATCCGCCGGGCCGTCGTCGGCCGCCACCCCCGCCAGGACCAGCAGCCCCAACCCGATTCGGCTCACCTCTGCTCCATCCACCCGCACCCAGGCTTCTTTAACCCGCTGCACCACGGCTCGCATGCCCAGCCCTCCGGTCTGAGTTTTGAGTTTCGAGTTTCCAGTTTCCAGTTGATACACCGGCTCATCTCGACTGCCATGAAATAAGGTATAATATTCCAGGGTGGTAGAAACCAAAATACCGAAATAAAAGCTTGGAAAACCCTAAAAACTCGAAACGCAAAGCTAAAAACTAGAAACTAAAAACTCGAAACTCGAAACTCAAAACTCGGTTATCAAGGCAAGCGGCCCTAAAAAATTTTTTCCCCCAAGTAATTTCTGTGTTAGAGTTTTAACCGAAAACCGAAAACCGAAAAACTGGAAACCGATTATGGCAGTGCGGCCCGTTTCCGGAGCCAACCTCACCATCCCCAACATCATCACCCTGGCTCGCATCCTCCTGACCCCGCTGTTCATCATTTTTTTGATCCAGGGGCGCTACCGGAAAGCGCTGGCCATCTTCATCCTGGCCGGGGTGAGCGATCTGGTGGACGGCCTCATCGCCCGCACCATGCACCAGAAATCCCGTCTGGGCACCTATCTGGACCCCATGGCGGACAAAATCCTCATGTCGGCCAGTTTCGTCACCCTGAGTATTTACGGCCAGGTCCCCTCCTGGCTCACCGTGGTGGTCATCAGCCGGGACCTGACCCTGGCCCTGGGGGTGATGCTCTTTAAGCTGGCGGATTACCCCCTGGTCATCAAACCCTCACTGGCCGGGAAGTTGTGCACCACCATGCAGGTGGCCACGGTGCTCCTGGTCCTGGTGGGGAAGATCTGGGTGGTGCCGGCGCTATTGCTGCCGGCCTTTTTCTGGCTCACCGGCGGGCTCACCGCGCTTTCGGGAATCCACTACGTTTACGGCGGACTCCGGCAGGTGAGCCTGTCTTCAGCCCCCGGCCCCGGGCAGGGCGGCCATGGCTGAGGTCATCGACCTGGAGCGCTTCCGGGCCAAGGTGGCTGCGGACCATGGGTTCCGCACCTGGCTGGCCCGGTTCAAGGAGCAGTTCGGTCCGGAGACCCGGCTGGTGGACCTGAGTCCTCAAACCCTCCTGTACCTGGCCACCCCGGGGGAAGAAAACCTCTACGTCTTTTTCGACCTGGTCATGGGGGCCCGGCGTCTGGGGGGCTCGGCGCGCTTCCACCTGGATGAACTGGATTCCGAGGCCAAGCTGAAGATCATGGACACCGCCTTCGCCCTGGTGGACCGGGTGCGGTTCGAAGTCATGCGCCGCCTGGGCTGGGTGGAAGCGGTGCCGGGCCTGGAGGCCCCCATCATCGAGCTGGTGCAGCAGGCCTGGCGCCAGGAGACCGCCTTTGCCCGGGAGGTCCCCAAGCTCTCCCCGACCCACCCGGACTACGAAGCCTACCTGAAGCTCAACCCCATGGACCGGGCCGTGGTGATCAGAAGGCTCATCCCCCGGGCGGTGGCGGCGTACCGGGATCAACTGGCAGGGCTGAAGTAGGTTGGCGCCCCGCCATCATCTTTCTCCTTCAGGTCAGGGAATCTCCCGCACCGGGCGAGGAGACCTCGCGGCTACCAGGCATTGCGCCCTTGTCGGGGCGGGATTGCCCCGCCCTTCGGGTAATGCGGCGGCGTCAGCCTGACCCCGGATGAAAAAAGGTTATTCAGGGGCATTAGCCCGGCTCCGGTGCTAAACAGTTGGTACCGGGGAAACGGGTTGCCCTTTCCACACCGCGCTAAAACCAGAACTCCGGGTAACGGCGGCTCGCGGAAATATTGTTGACTATTAGGGCCACGAGCAGCATGATGACGACCCCCGCGGCCACGGGGACCACCGCGTACAGGTACCCCAGGTGGTGAATCTTGGGGCCGCCGAGGATCGCGATGAGCGCGGTGGCCCCTCCCGGGGGATGGAGGGTCTTGGTGGCGTGCATCACCAAAATGCTGGTGGCCACCGCCAGGGCCGAGGCCAGCCAGAGGTTGGGGGCCAGCAGCTTAAAGGCGGTGACCCCGATGAGGGCGGAAATGATATGGCCCCCCAGGAGGTTCCGGGGCTGGGCCAGGGGACTTTTAATGGCCCCGTAGATCAGGACCGCGGAGGCCCCCAAGGAACCGATGAGCAGTACCAAGTCGGTGCTTTCCACCCAGCCGTAGTTGAGGTAGGCCACCGCCCCGACGCCCAGGAAACTGCCCAGCCAGGACCAGAGCATTTCGGTTAAGCCCACCCGGGGCGGGCTCTGGGTGGTGCCGGCCATCTTGCGGAAATAGCCCCCCATCATGGCCGCACCCCGGAGGTGGCCTTGACGATGTCGCCCCGGGATACGATTCCCAGCAGACGGCCTGCCGCATCGGCCACCGCCACCCGGTTGATGTTCTGCTCCGTAAAGATGGCGGCCACTTCCTTCACCGGGGTGTCCGGGCTGACGGTGACGGCCGGGGAAACCATGATATGGGCGGCGTTTTGCTTCTTAATGGGCAAGGCCACGCAGCCCTTGGTTTTCAGGCAGCCCGCCACCAGGGTCATGAAGTTTTTGGTCTCTGTTGCTCCCATGTGGCGGAGAAAGTCTTTTTCGGAAATGACCCCCACCACCTTGCCGTCGCCATCCAGCACCGGCACCCCGGATACCCCCCGGCGTCCCATGATTGCCGCTACCTCCGCCAGGGGCGTGTCGGGATGCACATAAGCCACCTCCCGGGTCATGATCTCCCCCGCGGTTAGCGAGCGGCTGAGGCGCTCCAGGGCCCGTCGGTAGGCCAGATAGTAAACCTCTTTAAAGTCCCCGGGGGTGATGTCCAGGTATCCCGGGATTTGCTTCATGGCCTCGTAAATGTCCTCATCTTTGAGCGCCAGGCCCGGAGGGAGCCCGCTCCCCTGCTTCCCAGTTTCTTCCGACATAGGCAACCCCTTTCACCAGAAGATGATTGCAGCCAAGTTTCTGAAAATTATGCTGAGCCCGGCAAAAAGTCCCACTGTTTCCTAGGGATGAGACGCTTTACTACAGGCTATTGCAAAACCCCGAAGGTGCCATGCAAGGTCATTCTGAACGCAGCAAAGAATCTCGTGTTTTAAACAACTTGAGATCCTTCACTTTGTTCAGGATGACAGGAAAATAAGTTTTGAAATAGCGAGACCTCTATAAAAGTATCAAGATCAATATGCTCGCAGGTGGAAGGTATTATAATCCCCCCTTCCCCCCTTTAAGAAAGGGGGGTAATTAACGTTAACTCCTTGATAAATTATGGAAACCAATCTTAAGTCCCCCTTTTCTAAAGGGGGATTTAGGGGGATTATGAACGCCTTCTTATTTCGACTAAGCCTTTTTCAGAGCTCTCATAGCTTCTATGTTCAGGGTGACAGACATAACCAGTTTTTCTCCAGGATGCCAACCCCAGTTACTTTTGAGGGCAACCGGATATGAGCCGCAGCCAGGCCAGGCGTTCAAAAGAACTCAGGTTTATGCAAAAGCGCTGCCGGGAGGGAGGAAAGGGAGTTTTCCCGACCACCCCCTTTCTCATAACCTAGGAAGCGGCGTGTTCTTTCTTGTAGAGCGGCGACATGTCCCGCAGGGTCTGGACGATGCCGGGCATCACTTCGATGACCTTGTCGATGTCGGCTTCGGTGTTTTCCCGGCCCAGGGTGAAGACCAGGGTGCCCTGGGCCAGGGCGAAGTCCAGCCCGGTGCCGATGAGCACGTGGGAGGCCCGCAGCGACCCCGAGGCGCAGGCCGAGCGGGTGGCCACGATGATGTTCTCGTCGTCCAGCATGAGCATCAGGCTTTCGCCTTCGACGTACTCCACGGACATTGACAGGAGATGGGGCAGGCACTGGGTGGGGTGGCCGTTGATCTTGATATCCGGGATGCGCGGCGACAGGCCGGTGGCCAAGCGCTCCTTCAGGGCCCTGAGGCGGGGCACCCTGTCGGGCATCTCCAGGCGCGCCATTTCCGCGGCCATCCCCAGGCCCACGATGCCGATGAGGTTTTCGGTGCCGGCCCGGCGCTTGTTTTCCTGGAGGCCGCCGTCTATCAGGGGCCACACCGGGGTCCCCTTCTTGAGGTAGAGGGCCCCCACCCCCGGCGGGCCGTAAAACTGGTTGGCCGCCAGGCTCAGCAGGTTCACCCCTAGTTGCTGGACGTCCACCGGGATGATCCCGGCGGCCACCACCGCGTCGGTGTGCATCACCACATTGTGCTTCTTGGCGATCCTGGCGATGTCGGCGATGGGTTCGATGGTGCCGATCTCGTTGTTGGCCAGCATGACGCTGATAAGGATGGTGTCGGGGGTGATGGCCTTCTCCACCGCCCCGGGGTCCACCAGCCCGTAATGATCCACGTCCAGGGAGGTAACCCGGTAGTCCAGGAGGCGCAGGGTCCTGAGCGAGTTCAGCACCGCTTTGTGTTCGATGTTGGAGGTGATGATGTGGCGGCCCTTCTCCCTAAGGCCGATGGCCGCCCCCTTGATGGCGTGGTTGATGGACTCGGTGCCGCCGGAGTTGAAGACCACTTCCTTGGGGTCCGCGGCATTGATGAGGGCGGCCACCTGCTGCCGGGCCTTATCCAGGGCCTGGGCCGCCGGATGCCCCACCTGGTGGTCGCTGGACGGGTTGCCGAAGACAGTCTCCATATAGTTGATCATCGCCTCTTTCACTTTGGGGTGTAGAGGCGTGGCGGATAGATGGTCCAGGTAAATCAGTCCCATGGGGGTATCCTTTTCAGCCGGGTGGGGTTATCAGTGATCGTGCTCGTGAGGCAAATCCGACCCGCAAAAGATGCACAGAGGGGCCTCTTCTTGAACCTCTTTCTGGCAGTAAGGGCAATAGCAACCCTCGCCCTTTTGCTTGAGGTGCGGCTCCCGGTCCGCTTCCCGGCTCCCTACTTTGCCAGACTTGCGGTCCAGATAATTCTTGATGGCGGAGTGCAGCGCATCGGCCCCCAGGTTGGAGCAATGGAGCTTGTTGGGGGGCAGGCCGCCCAGGGCTTGGGCCACATCCGCATTGGTGATCTTCATGGCCTCTTCTAAGGTCTTGCCCTTGGCCATTTCGGTGATCATGCTGGAGACCGCGATGGCGGCCCCACAACCGAAGGTCTTGAACTTCACGTCGGCCAGGCGGTTGTCATTCACTTTAATATAGACGTTCATCATATCCCCGCAGACCGGGTTGCCCACCTCGCCCACCCCGTCGGCTTCCGGGATCTCTCCCACATTGCGGGGATTCTTAAAATGGTCCATAACGATGTCGGAATAGGCCATGATACGCTCCGTGACAAGTAATGGATTTCAACAAAAATTTGTTTTTTAAATATAAGAAATAGAAAATAAAGGTCAAGGAGAAAGGGGTGAGCCGCGCTGCCAGCCCGAGTTGCTGCCGGGCGGAGCTTTTGCAATTAAGTTCATTTACCTCTGGCCGACGGCCATGTGTTTCAATACTTTCGACTTTAGGATGGGTTTTTTTAATATTAAGGCTGCGGCAATATTGCCATGGTTTTGAGGAATAATTATTTTTAATTATTAAGTTATAATTTTAATCGGGCTAAGAGTGTGTAACCGGACGAGGCGTTCCGGAACCTTTGGCTGGGGTGGCAAGCACCCCTCCCTACCGGGGCCCGAAAACCGGGGCGCTCACCTGCTGGCCCCATCAGGGCCAGGAAGGTGAAACCAGGAGGTCTTGAGATGTGGTTGCATTGTTCCCGGGCCCTGGCGATTTTTGCCCCCCAGGGTATTAAGATGGAAAGCGCCGCCCCGGGCGAGATGCAGTGGGACGAACATGGCGGCACCTTTGTGCTGCGGGTAGGCGGGCTGGAGGTGTCGCCGGTGGCCGAAGCCGCCCCGGCGTCCGGCATCTGGCTGGAGGTGGCTTTGCCCTTGCCGGAGTCGCTCCTCTCGGCAATCCGGGAGTTCGCCGGGGCGCACCGTCTGCCCCTAACGCTCCTGTCCCCGCCGCCGGCGGAGCTGACGGAGACCCCCATTCTGGCCGCGGGTCACGTCCCGGGGCCAAACCTGTTCATCTATTGCGACGAACCGCAGCTGCATCTCCGGGCCCTGGGCCCCCACACCCTGGAGCTGACGGTAACCGGGGCCTTCAAGGCCCGGCGGGTGCCCAGCCGGGAGCCCGACGTGGTGGTGCACCTGGCCCCGGCCGCCATGGCCCGTCTGCTTTCCTATGTACTGGCCCTAAACGGCTGAACCTTGAGGTGGAATGTCTGAGACGGCCTCTAATCTTAAACCTCTTATCAGGGGTTGAACCATGCTGAGCATCTGGGGAGTTCTTATGGTGATGATGGGAATCTTTTTCAATCCGCCGGCTGGGCAGGGGGCGGAGGCGGCGAAACTGCCGCCGCCCTCCCATAAAGGGGCGGTCTCGGTGGCCGAGGCCCTGAAGGCCCGGCGCACCGTGCGCCATTTCGCCTCCCGGCCCCTGGCCCTGGCCCAGGTGGGGCAAATCCTGTGGGCCGCGGACGGCCTCAGCGACCCCCGGGGCCTGCGCACCGCGCCCTCCGCCGGGGCCACCTACCCCCTGGAACTTTACCTGGTGGTGGGGGAGCGGGGCGTCACTAACCTGGACCCCGGCGTCTACCGTTACCTGGTGGCGGAGCACGCCCTGACGCCCACCGTCCGGGGCGACCAGCGGGCCCCGGTGGCCCGGGCCTCCCTGCACCAGTCCTGGATGGCCGAGGCCCCGATGCTGGTGATCATCGCCGCGGACTACCGCCGCTGCACCGCCAGGTACGGCGACCGGGGCGTCATGTACACCCACATGGAGTCCGGCCACGTGGGCCAGAACGTCTTCCTCATGGCCGAGGCCCTGGGGTTGGGGGCGGGAATTGTGGGGGCTTTCGAGGACCGGGGCCTGTCCCAGGTGCTGCAACTCCCCCAGGGCCAGGTGCCCCTCCTGGTGATGCCGGTGGGCTATAAATACTAATCTTTTCCCGTTTATCATTCCGGGGAGGTGAAGGGACCGAAGATTTTCACAAAAAATTAGTATTTTTAAAAGCTTTCAATATTATAATGGAAACAATATCCCAGTCCCTGGAGGGAGGCATGGAGGATTGGAAAAACAAGCTTTTCTTTGGGGATAACCTGGAAGTCCTGCGCCGGCATATCCCCGTGGGCAGTGTCGACCTGATCTACCTGGACCCGCCGTTCAACTCCAATGCCACCTACAATATGCTGTTCAAAGAACCTTCCGGGGAACAGTCCGCGGCCCAAATCGCCGCCTTCGAGGATACCTGGAAATGGGGGCCCCAAGCCGAGGAGGCCTTTGATGAGGCGGTCATGGCCGGGCCGCCGCCACTGGCCGAATTGCTCAAGGCCCTGCGCCAGGTTTTAGGCCCCAGCAACATGTTGGCCTACCTCAGCATGATGGCGGTGCGGCTGGTGGAGATGCACCGGGTGCTGAAACCCACCGGGAGCCTCTTTCTCCACTGCGACCCCACCGCCAGCCATTACATCAAGCTTACCCTGGACAACATCTTCAGCGCCAAAAACTTCCGTAACGAAATCATCTGGGAGCGCTCCCAGCCCAAGGGCCACGCCACCACCCGCTTCTCCCGCTGCCACGACAGCATCTTTTTCTACAGCAAGTCGGAGAAGGCGGTGTTTAATCCGCAGTATGCGGAGCATGACCCGGGTTACCTGGAGAGATTTTATCGATTTGTGGAGCCGGAAACCGGCAGGCGATACCGGTTGGGCGACTTGACTAACCCTCACAAAGAAAGGCCCAATCTTACCTACGAGTTCCCCCCCGGCAGCGGCACGGTGCGGGTGTGGCGCTGGACCCAAGAGCGCATGCTCCAGGCCTGGAAGGCGGGCCGGGTGGTTATTCCTGAAGGCGGAGTGGCCCAGTATAAAAGGTATTTAGACGAAATGTCCGGCACCCCCATCAAGGACATCTGGTACGACATCGAACATCTGCACGGCTCCAGTCGCGAATATATGGGCTACCAGACCCAGAAACCGGAGGCTTTGCTGGAGCGCATCATCCGGGCCGGCAGCCACGAAGGGGACCTGGTGTTGGACCCCTTTTGCGGCTGCGGCACCGCGGTGGCGGTGGCGGAAAGATTAAAGCGGCGGTGGATCGGCATCGACGTTACCTACCTGGCCATTGACCTCATCAGGAAGCGGCTGCAAGATTCCTTCAGACACGAACTCGCGCCTTACGAAGAAATCGGCATTCCCAGGGACGTGCCCAGCGCCGAACGGTTGTTCAAGCTCAACCCATTTCAATTCGAGTGTTGGGCCCTGGCCTCGGTGGGGGCCCGCAGCGCCCGGGAGAAGAGAGGGGCGGACCGGGGCATCGACGGGGTCATGAACTTGCGGGACGAATACAGCGGCGAATATAAGAAAATTATCCTCCAGGTGAAAGGCGGTCACGTCGCCGTCTCCCAGGTCAGGGATTTAAAGGGGGTTTTGGACCGGGAGAAGGCGGAGATCGGCGTGTTTCTCACGCTTTCGCGGCCCACCCGTCAGATGCGGGAAGAGGCGGCCGCGGCAGGCTCCTTCATTGACCCTCAGTTTCCGGAGCATCGTTTCCCTCGCCTGCAAATCCTTACCATTGAGGATATCTTTACCGGGAAAAAAGTCACCTTGCCATCTTGGTGGTCCCAGGAAACTTTCAAGAAAGGACCGCGGCGGCGGAAAAACAACCCGGAGGAATCACAAAATAATTTGCTGAGAGAATTGCAGGAGCCATACCATTCTTAGGGGCGCACCCCGGCCAAATGTCCGGGCCTGGGGGCGGGAATTGTGGGGGCTTTCGAGGATAAGGGCCTGTCCCAGGTGCTGCAACTCCCCCAGGGCCAGGTGCCCCTCCTGGTGATGCCGGTGGGCTATAAGCACTGAGGCGTTGGGCGCGCAAAGAGTTACTTGATTAATGGTTGAGCGCGCTGCCGCGCCCCGGGAAGCTAAACTGACCGGTTAATCAGCCGGGCAGACCCCAGGCAAAGTATAATTCCGCTTCCTTCAAGATCTTGCCGAACTTCTCTTTGATCATTGGCGGCCTTAATTTGAGGGTCCGGAACAGGAGCACCGGCACGGTGGCATGGGACGCCACTCTCTCGGCCACCCCGCCCAGGTTCCAGGCCACTTCTCCCTTGCCGTGGGTGCCCAGGGCGATGAGGTCATAATCATTATTCTGGGCGTAGGCGATAATTTCCATGGCCGGCACCCCTGGCCGGCAGACCCAATCGGCCTGGAGGCCCTGAGCCTCCAGGTCTTTGCAGGTTTGAGCCAGGAATCTTTCCGATACCCTAATTTCCTGGGCCGCCACGGCCTTGAGCACTCCCGGGGTGGTTTCCCCGATCTGCTCTCCCACATCGCTGCAACAAACATGGAGCAGCGTCACTTTGGCGTTCATGGTTGCAGCCAGTTCCACCACCTTGGGAAGGACTTCCGCCGCAATTTGAGAGCCGTCCAAAGGGACCAAGATCTTTTTGAACATCCTGCCTCCGGGTAATTTTTAGCACATCGGGTTGACGCCGCGGCACCCGCATGGGAGCAGCAATTTTACCTGATTATACCGCAGCGGCCGGCGATCTTGGGGGAAAATCTCTCTCCTCCCTTGCCTTCGTTCAAGTTTTTTATGAGATGGCCCCGGCTCAGGCCCGGGGTTTAAGGTGGATGTAAGTGCACAGTCCCTTGGCCACCAGTTTGTCGCCCTGGCGCACCTCGAATTCCCCCAGGGAAATGGTGCGGCCCCGCTTGGCGATGAAAGCCACGGCCGTAACTTCCCCCTCTTTGACCGCGGCCAGGAAATTGATCTTCATCTCCACCGTGTTGATGGTCTCCCCCTCTGGGACCAGGCTGTAGAGGGCGAAGGCCACGGCTTCGTCCGCCAGGGCGGCGATGGCGCCGCCCTGGCGGAGCCCGATGGAGTTGGCCAGCTCCGGCTTGAAGGGCAGCACGAACCGGGCGTACCCCCGGCCCAGCTGCGGCACCGCAATGCCCATGAATTTGATGAAGGGGTTGGCCGCCAGGCGCGCCCGGATGCCGGCTTCCAGCTCCGGGGCCAGGGGTTCGATTTTGTCTGTCATGATCGTTCTCCGAATCAGTCTTTATGTATCCTTACAGAGCTTGGAGAGATAAGCCGTAGGGGCGGTTCGCGAACCGCCCCTACAGCCCGGCATAGATTTACTGGGAGATTTACTAGCTGGCGATGCCATATCGTGCTATCGCTTTGGGCGATGAGATTATCTATAATACCTGATGATATTCAGTTATAAATCAGTTACCAATCAGGAAATTATACATGAAAATCGCCATCAGCGGCAAAGGCGGGGTGGGCAAGACCACGTTGGCCGCCCTGCTCATCAACTATTTTCGGGACCAGGGGAAAAAGGTCCTGGCGGTGGACGCCGACCCCGACGCCAACCTGGCCCTGGCCTTGGGGATAACCGACCCGGAAAACATCACCCCCCTGAGCGAAATGAAGGAGCTGATCGCCGAGCGCACCGAATCCCAGCCCGGCAAGATGGGGGGATTCTTCAAGATGAACCCCAAGGTGGACGACATCCCGGAGAATTTTTCCCGGCAGCTGGACGGGGTCAAACTCATCGTCATGGGAGGGGTGAAAAAAGGCGGCAGCGGCTGCATCTGCCCCGAAAGCGTGCTGCTGCGCACCCTGGTGACCCACCTGGTGCTCCTGCGGGATGAAGTGGTGGTCATGGACATGGAGGCGGGCATCGAGCACCTGGGCCGGGCCACCGCCCGGGGGGTGGACAAGCTCCTCATCGTGGTGGAGCCGGGCCGCCGCAGCATCGAAACCGCCCAGCACGTCAAAAAACTGGCCCAGGAGATCGGCCTGAACAAAGTGGCGGTGGTGGCGAACAAAATCCGCGGCGCGGCGGATGAAGAATTCTTACGAAAAAACCTGCCGGACCTTCCAATCCTGGGATTTATTCCCTTCGACAACCGAATCATCGAGGCCGACCTCCAGGGCCGGCCCCCCTACGAAGCCAACCCGGCCCTGAAAGAAGTGGCCCGGGGCATCGCCGCTCAACTGCAAGGGTAAACGGGGCCAAAGGCGAAAAGGCGAAAGGAAGAAGCCCCCTCAGTAAAAAGGTTTCTATTTTTCCCTTTTCGCCTCTTTCCCTTTTCGCCTTTTCCCCCTATAAAGATGTAAATGTCTGACCCATCCCGCCCCCACCTCTCCACCCGCATGAAAATGCTGGTGGTTTTTGTCCTGTACTTCGCCGAAGGGGTGCCCTTCGGGTTCGTCTACACCACCCTGTCCTTTTTTCTCCGCACCCAAGGCGTCCCTCTGGAACAAATCGGCATCTTGAGCCTCCTGGGCCTGGCCTGGAGCCTGAAAGTGCTGTGGAGCCCCCTGGCGGACCGCTTCGGCTCCCGGGCCGCCTGGCTGGTGCCGGCCCAGGCCGTCATCGTGCTGGCCATGCTGGGTCTGGCCTACCTGGCCGATAGCCCCGTGGCCCTGCCTTTCTGGGTCCTGGTGGGGCTTCTCTGCCTGGCCTCCGCCACCCAGGACCTGGCGGTGGACGCCTATACCATCGACCTCCTGGACACCAAAGAGCTGGGCCTGGCCAACGGCATCCGCATCGGGGCCTACCGGGTGGGCCTCATCGCCTCCGGCGGCGGGGTCTTGATTTTAAGCGACCTCCTGGGCTGGAGCCCCACCTTCGTGGGGGTAGGCATCATCATGGCCGCCCTGGCCCTCACGGTCCTGGCCTTCGGGCCTTTCCACCTGCCCCGGCCGGAGGTGGCCCGGAACAACCCGGCCACGGGAGGGTTCGCCCAGATCAAGGAGTCCGTGAAGGGATTGATGAGCCACCCCAACATGGGGGTCATCATCCTCTTCATCCTGACCTACAAGGCCGGGGACGCCCTGTTGGGCGCCATGGTGAGCCCCTTCTGGAGGGACCTGGGGTATTCCGGCACCCAGTTCGGGGTGGCCTCCATCACCGTGGGCAAACTCCCGGCCATCCTGGGGGGCTTCCTGGGGGGTCTCCTCACCGCCCGCTGGGGCATCAGCCGGGCCCTGTGGCTCCTGGGGATTTTTCAGGCCCTTTCCATCCTGGGGTACTGGGTGGCGGCCCTGCCGGGCAGCTGGTACGGCACTATTTACATGGCCACCCTGGGGGAGAGCCTGGCCGGCCAGATGGGCTCCGCCGCCTTCATGGCCTTTCTTATGTGCCTGTGTGACAAGCGCTTCAGCGCCTCCCACTACGCCTTCCTCTCCATGCTCTTCGGCCTCAGCGGCAGACTGTGCGGCTACCTGGGGGGTTTGCTGGCGGGCTCCTTCGGCTACGCCATCTTCTTTTTCTTGAGCTTCCTGGCTGCCTGGCCCGCCTTCGCCCTGCTGCCCTGGGTCCTGCCCGTGGTGCGCCGCATCGAGGGCAAAAGATGATTGGGGGAGAGGGCCAGGGGCCGAAGGCCCCTGCCCCCTCCCCCAAGCCCCCTCCCCCAACCCCTTACAGGGGGTTGGGAGGGGAGTTTGAGGGGAGGGCGGGGGAATTGCCTTCCCCCGGCCCTCCCCTCAAAACCCTCCGCATCCTCCTCTCCGGGCCGCCCCGGTGCGGCAAGACTACGGTGGTGGAAAAGGTAGTGGCGCGCTTCCCCGGCCAGGCCGCGGGCTTTTACACCCGGGAGGTGCGGGAAGGCGGCGTCCGGGTGGGTTTTGAGATCGTCACCCTGGACGGGAAGACGGCGCTCTTGAGCCACGTGGATTTCCCCGGCCCCTGCCGGGTGGGGAAGTACGGGGTGGACCTGGAAAATTTTCAGCGGCTGGCCCTGCCCGCCCTGGAGCCGGCTCCGGGAATCGAGCTCATCGTGGTGGACGAGGTGGGCAAGATGGAGTGCTTCTCCAGCCGGTTCGTGGCGGCCATGGAGCGTCTCTGGCGGCAGCCGGTGCCCCTGCTCATCACCGTGGCGGAAAAAGGCGGAGGCTACATCACAGCCATCAAAGACAAAGCGGACAAGATCCTGCTTACCGTCACCCCCGCCAACCGGGATGAGTTGCCCAACGAAATTCTGGACCTACTATTAAGTCATAATCCGACAATCTAATTTTTCCTTCCTAATGCATCAGGGCGAAAAGGCGAAAAGGGTAAAAGGAAAGCAAAGGGCGCCATCAGTTTCCTTTTCGCCTTTTCACCTTTTTGTCTTTTTCCCCAAGGGCTTATAATCCGCGGTTTATTGCAATCCCTGGAGCCCGGGAATATAATCTTCTAATATGGCTAAGGAAACCTGGATTGAGGTGCGGGTGGTGGTGCCGGCCCGCATGCAGGAAGAGGCGGCCACTTATCTCACCGAGTTCAGCGGCCGGGGGGTCATCCTGGAGGAAGCGGGCGCCCCGGAGGGCGGCATCATCATTCGCGCCTATTTCCAGCCCCACGAGTTCGGCTCCTGGCAGCAGGCGGAACTGCAGGCGTACCTGCGCCGCCTCCGCGGCCACGACCTTTATCCCCTGGGCCTGGAGTGGCGCCGGGTGGCGGAAGAGGATTGGGCCGAGGCCTGGAAGGCCCATTTCAAGCCCCTGAAGGTCACCCCCCGCCTGGTGATCATCGCGCCATGGGAGGACTATGAGGCCGGGCCGGGGGAGACGGTGCTCATCATTTACCCCGGCATGGCCTTCGGCACCGGGCGCCATCCTTCCACCCTCCTGTGCCTCAAGGCCCTGGAGGAGGTGTGGGAAGGCCACCTGCCCCAGGCCGCCGACCCCTGGCAGGTCCTGGACGTGGGCACCGGCACCGGCATCCTGGCCCTGGCCGCGGCCCGGTTCGGGGCCGGAGTGCTGGCCATCGACATCGACCCCGAGGCCGTGGCCGCGGCCCTGGAAAATGTCAAGCTCAACCAGCTTCTGGACCGGGTCTGGGTGGAAGAGACGCCCCTGGCTTTTTTGCGGCAGAAATTCGCCCTGATCCTGGCCAACATTACGACGCCGGATTTGCTGGGGCTGGCCGAGGCCCTGGCCGGGCGTTTGCTGGGCCAGGGCGTCCTCATCATTTCGGGGTTCCTGGAGGAAGACGCCCCGGTCCTGGAGACCCGGTATCTGGCCCTGGGCTTGCAGAAAGAAGGCTATCTGAGCCAGGAGGATTGGGGCGCCTTGATTTTCCGGCGGCCCCAGGCAGGGGTCAGGGGCCAGGGATCAGGGCGTGGGTCTTGACACAATTTTCAAATTGGCGTGTTATCGTAGGGGGGCCATTCATGGCGCCCTGATGGGCGTGATAAATCACGCCCCTACCGAAAGACCATTATATGATGGCATCTTGGCCTCAAGTCCGACTTTTCTAAAAGGGGAGTCCAAGATTATGGTTGGCAACGAATCCCAAAGGAGACGTCATGAAAGATTTCTTGCGGAAAGCCTGGCACTTCGGTCTCGGGGTCTTTGATTTCACCAAAGAGAAAGTGGAAGCCTTGGTGGCCGAAATGGTGCAGCGGGGGGAGATCACCCAGCAGGAAAGCCCGGAGGCGGTGAAGCAGATCATGGCCCGGGCCCAGGAGGCCCAGCAGGCGGTGCTGGGCCGGGTCAAGGAGCTGGTCTCCGACATGAAGTTCGCCCGGGCCGCGGACCTGGAGGCCCTGGAAAAACGGCTGGCAGACCTGGAGGCCCTGGAAAAACGGGTTGCCCACATAGAGGAAAACCTGGAACGGCGCGTCGCCGACCTGGAACAGAATATCCAGGAGCTCCAGGTGATGGAATAATTCCCTGACCACCCCTTGATTTGCCATGCGAAGATTCTATGCCTCTCCGGAGCAGTTTCAGGGCGAGACGGTCCGGCTCGATGCGGAGGAGACCCGGCACCTGGCCCGGGTTCTGCGCCTGGGGGTGGGGGCCCGGGTGGAGGTGGGCGACGGTCGGGGGCGCAATTTCGAGGCTGTGATTGACGGCCTGGATGCCGCCGGCGCCAGGCTCAAGCTAGTGCGCCAGCTGGACCCCTGGGGCGAATCGCCCCTGGTTCTGGTGCTGGGCGTCGGCCTGGCCAAGGGCGATGCCCTGGACCGGGTCATCCGCCAGGCCACCGAGATGGGGGTGCAGCAGATTATCCCGTTTTTCTCGGAGCGTTCCGAAAGACCGGACCCGGGGCGCACCGGGCGCCGCCTGGGGCGCTGGCGGCGCCTGGCCCAGGAGAGCTTGAAATCCTGCCAGCGTTCGCTGCTGCCGGTAATCGGGGCGCCCCTGGAGTTCGCCCAGGTGCTGGCGGGGCCGGAAGAAGTCAAGCTGATTTTTTGGGAAGAGGAGAGGGGAGGAGGGCTGAGGCAGTGTCTGGACCGTCCCCGGCCTGCCGCCGCCCGGCTCCTCATCGGCCCGGAGGGGGGCTTTTCAGCCCAGGAAGTCTCCTGGGCCAAGGAGGCGGGGTTCCGGGTGGCCAGCCTGGGGCCCCGCCGCCTCAAGGTGGAGACCGCCACCCTGGCCGCCCTGGCGCTGCTGCAACACGCCTGGGGAGACCTGGCCTGAGATGGCGCCCTTGCCTTACCTGGACCTCAATACCCACCTCAAGGGGCGCTTCGGGGGCCGGGTGCAGAAGATCACCCTGGATGCGGGGCTGAGTTGCCCCAACCGGGACGGCCGGGTGGGCTCCGGGGGCTGCCTCTACTGCAATGCCCGGGGCTCCGGCACCGGCGCCTGGGCCCGGGGGCTCAGCATCGCCCGGCAGCTGGAAGAAGGCATGGCCCGCCTTACCCGGCGCTACGGGGCGGCGCGGTTCATCGCTTATTTTCAGAGTTTTTCCAACACCTACGCGCCCCTGGGGCATTTGCGTCGGCTTTATGAGGAGGCCCTGGCCTGCCCCCGGGTGGTGGGCCTCAGCATCGGCACCCGGCCGGACTGCCTGCCCCCGGAGGTCCTGGAGCTGCTGGCTGGTTACGCCCGGGACCGCCTGGTGTGGCTGGAGCTGGGGCTGCAGTCGGCCCATGACGACACCCTGCGCCGCCTGAACCGGGGCCACGATGTGGCCTGTTTCACCGCGGCGGCGCATCGGGCCGCGGCCCGGGGCCTGGAGGTGGTGGCCCACGTCATCCTGGGGCTGCCGGCAGAGGGCCCCCGGGAGATGGCCGCCACCGCCGCCTATCTGGCGGGGCTTCCCGTGCAGGGGGTGAAAATTCACCTGTTGTACGTCACCCAAGGCTCGGGGCTGGCCAGCCTCTATCAGGCCGGAGAGTATCAGTGCCTCACCCAGGGCGAATACGTCTCCCGGGCGGCCGACTTCATTGAGCTTTTGCCCCCCGGTATGGTGATCCACCGGGTAACCGGCGATCCCCACCCCGGGGAATTGTTGGCCCCGGACTGGTGCCTGGACAAGGCCCGGGTGCTGCGGGCCATCCGGGAGGAATTCGCCCGGCGGGGGAGCCGCCAGGGGAGCCGGGTGGCACCCATAGATTCCGGTTGAGGCAGAAGCTATTGGAGTGTTTTATAATTAGCTGGACATATTATTCGGAGCGAAAAACCAATTGCCCTTTCTGAACTGTAGGGGCACGGCGTGCCGTGTCCTCAAACCGAGCCAATGAAATTTCTTTAATGCTCCGAGTAATAAATTCAGATCCGGAGCGCTGGACTTGGCAGGGTTAAGTCCCCCTTTGAAAAAGGGGAATTTAGGGGGATTTCAAGTGGCTATAAAAATCCCCCCTGCCCCCCTTTAGGAAATGGGGGTAATAATTGGGTTAAATGCCATACCAATTACCGAACCCCACCCTAGGGGAGGTCCTGGACCCAAGCCCTGAACCGGCGGCAAGCCCGCCCCGCAGCAACCCGCCGTCGGAGCGCGGCGCCGCGGCCCCAGGCCAGCACCCGGGACCCGGGTGGAGAAAAAGGACTTGCCCTTGGCCCCAGGCCGGTTATAGTGACCGCGAACCTATCCGGCTGAGGGAGCATAGTGAAAAGTAATGGCACCTTCTGAAAATAACCGCAAGAACGCCGCAGAATCGGGAGTGACCCTGCCCCGGCTGGGGGCCCCGACGGTAAGGCGCAATTGGCTGCTCTGGGGCCTGGCGGGCCTGATGCTGTTGGCGGCGGGAGCTTATTTCTCCTGGGGCCTCATTTGCCGCAGCGGTTTATGGGATTGGATGTGCCAATACATTTATCTCCTGGAAGATAAAGAAAAGGTCAAGGGCTTCCTTAAGGCCGCCGGGCCCCTGGCGCCCCTGGTTTTTATAGTGGCCCAGGCCCTCCAGGTGGTCTTGGCCCCCATCCCCGGGGAGGCCACCGGCTTCATCGGCGGCTACCTCTTCGGGGTGCCCTTGGGGATGCTCTACTCCACCATCGGCCTCACCCTGGGGTCCATGATGGCCTTCGGCCTGGGGCGCTGGCTGGAGCACAAGTTCGTGGAGCGGGTGGTGAGCCGGGAGACCCTGGACCGCTTCGACTTTTTGATGGAGCGCCAGGGGGCCTTGATCGCCTTTTTCCTCTTCGTGGTGCCCGGCTTTCCCAAGGATTACCTCTGCTTCATCCTGGGATTGAGCCTGATGTCCTGGAAGCTTTTCCTGCTGCTGTCCACTGTGGGGCGCCTTCCCGGCACCCTGATGCTCACCCTCCAGGGGGCCCAGGTCTATGAAGGGAACTACCTGTTCACCGGAGTGTTGATTGTCTGCTGCCTGGCGCTGGCGGGGGCGTTGTACTACTTCCGGGAGCCCCTGTATCAGTGGCTGCGGCGCTGGGACCAGCATCCCCAGGCCGCGGACCCCAGGGGCCGCGGCGCCGCGCCGCCCCCCGGCGGCAACCCCTGACGCCGGTCCTGCCGGTACCGCTGGCGCCCTCCACCCGGGTTCAAGGAGGAGTGTTTGAAAAACCTGTCGCGTTTCAATTACTGGGACTTTCCGGCCATTAACCCGCTCCTGGCGGCTCCGGGCGGGGGCCCGGTGGCCTCTCCCGTGGTGGCCCCGCCCTCCCTGGGGGATTATTTCCGCAGCCGCTATACCGCGGGGGATGAAGACGCGGTCTTCGAATTTGCCGCCCAGGACAAGACGGCCTTGCGCTCCCGCTGGGTGGTGGTGGTGCTGGAGGCTTGGCAGCGGCAGGGCACCGAGGAGAGCCGGGCCAAGATACTTCATTTTATCCGGCAATTCCTCCAGCCGGCGGCGGGGGAGCCCATATCTCTCCTCAACCTCATCGGCGCGGAACAGGAGGCCTTCAAGGATATGGTGAACCTGCACCATTCCTTGCGCCTGCCCCTGGGCGAAGCCACCCGGCTGGTGGCCCAGCGGAAGGCCTGGCCCCAGGGCCTGGCCTCCGAGGTCTACCAGCATTATATGAATGCGGTGGACGCCTTCTTCACCCCCGACGATGACGGCAACTACCCCTGGCCGGAGGTCTTCGCCTGGCTGGAGAAGTGCCTGGAGAACTTGAAAAGACTGTAAGGTAAGATCCCGGTAGGAAAGATATTTTGAAATTTCCACATTACAGAGACGCCCAGGAGCTATCCGCTCTCGATTAAAAAGATTACAGGCTATTTCAAAACCCCGATTGCCCCATGAAAGGTCATTCTGAGCGAAGCGAAGAATCTCGTATTTTTGACAACTTGAGATCCCAACTTTATATGAAAATACCTTGTCGCCATGACGACTGGGAGGCGGCCGGGGACGGCCGCCCTACCAAATATTATTTATAGTGGGGCGGGCCTCCGTGCCCGCCTCCCTTAGATTTTCATACTTCGTTGTGACCTTTAGGTCATGATGGTTCGTTCGGGATGACAGAAAAATAGGTTTTGAAATAGTTTCTATGTTTAATTTTACCCCAGCTGTCTTAATTTTATCCGGAGAGGAGTTATTATGGAACTTTCTCCTGAAGGCGGCTTCGACCAGTTATTGGCCATGGGCCGGGGGTTCCAGGCCGCCAAAATGCTCATGGCGGCCGTGGACCTGGCGGTCTTCGATTTCCTGGAGGAACCGAGGAGCGCGGTGGAGGCCGCGGCCTGGCTTCAGGCCGACGACCGGGCCACCGGCATCTTCCTGAACGGCCTGGCGGCCCTGGGTCTCCTGGTCAAGGGGGTGGACTACTTTCACAACAGCCCCATGGCCTCCCGCTTCCTGGTGCGGGGCCAAGAGGAGTACCGGGGGGCCATCATCAAGCACATGGAGCACACCTGGGACCGGGGCTGGCTCCATCTGAAAAGCACGGTGCTGCAGGGGCGGCCCCGGGAGGTGGACCCGGAGAAGTGGCTGGACGCCAGGAAAGAGCGGGACGAAGCGGAGGTGCGGGCCTTTATCTGCGGCATGGACGCCATCGCCCGGGACCTGGCCCCCAAGGTGGCGGCCACCCTGGACCTCCAGGGGGCGCGCCGCCTCCTGGACCTGGGGGGCGGCCCCGCCACCTACGCCATCGCCTTTGTTAAGGCTAATCCCCGGCTCCAGGCCACGGTCTTTGACCTCCCCATGCCCGTCAAGATCGCCCAGGAAAACATCGCCAAGCACAACCTGAGCGGACGCATCGATACCCTGGCGGGGAACTTTCTCCAAGACGGCATCGGCTCGGGTTACGATTTTATCTGGGTGTCGCAGATCCTCCACAGCCATGACGAGGAGCAGTGCCGCCTCATCATCGGCAAAGCGGTGCAGGCCCTCAACCCCGGCGGCACCCTGGCCATCCAGGACTTCTTCCTCAACCAGGACGGCGCCTCTCCGCCGGGCGCGGCCATGTTCGGGGTGCACATGCTGGCCGTCACCCCCCGGGGCCGGGCTTACACTTACGCGGAGGTGGCCCAATGGCTGGAGGAGGCGGGCCTGGGGACACCGGAGCACGTCCAGTACGGCGGCGGCGACGCCAGCATCCTGGTGGCCCCCAAAAAGTAGCGGGCTAGGCGGCTTGACTTACTGCCGGCGCCCCTTGAGCCCCAGCCATTTTTCCTCTCATATTGGGGGAAAGGGCGAAAAGGCGAAGAACCTTTTCGCCTTTTATTCATTATTGACACTAATTGTACGTCATAAATAGAGTATTGACTCAACCATGATGAAATCCCCCCCAGCCCCCCTTTTACAAAGGGGGGAGCTAAAGGGGGTTCCCATAAAAGTCCCCCTTTGAAAAAGGGGGATTTAGGGGGATTTGTTAAGCTTTACGGGGGGATACCATCGGCTTTAAATGCTCTAAGTTTGACGTCATATTAATATGAGTTCAGACCCCTGGACCTCAGGGAGCCCTGGGGTCAGCAAAATTTCTGCCGGGAAGTTGTTATCCGAGGTTGCACTCAACCGGATAGGCCGGACCCGGCCTGGCAAACCGGGCAGCCTTGCAAACGTAAAGGTTTCTCCAGGCTGCTGGAGTCGAGAAGTTCCTGGTTTTGCAGGATCTCCAGGGTGGGGCCGTCGGCCACGATGAGCCCTTCCTTGAAAACAATGGCGCGGGAACAGAGGTCGAGAACCAGGTCCAGGTCGTGGGTGGCGATGATCAGGGTGTGATTAAAGGTTTTCAGAAGCTGAATAAGGTGCCGCCGGGTTTTGGGATCAAGGGCGGCAGTCGGTTCATCCATTACCAGGATACTGGGAGACATGGAGAGGACCGAAGCAATGGCCACGGCTCGCTTTTCCCCGCCGGAAAGCCGGTACGGGGGGCGGTCTTTGAGATGCGAGGCCCCCACTGTGGCGAGAGCGCTCTCGACCCGTGCTTCCACTTCCTCCACCGGCAGGCCCAGGTTTAGGGGGCCAAAAGCCACATCATCATGGACCAGGGGCATGAACAGCTGATCGTCCGGGTCCTGGAAGACCATGCCCACGGTGCGCCGCACGTGGAGCAAAGTCTTCCGGTTCAACGGCAAGTCGCCGATGCGCACCGTTCCGGCCTGGGGCAGCAGGCAACCGTTAAGCTGCAGCAGCAGCGTGGACTTACCGGCCCCGTTAGCCCCGATAATCGCTACGGCTTCCCCGTGCGTGATGCGGAAGGAGACGCCCCGCAGGGCGCTGGTGCCATCGGGATACTTGTAATGCAGGTCTTTGACTTCCACCAGGTGATGGCTCATCTTATCAACCCCGCCGCCGCATTTCCCAGCAAGTGAGGAATATTATACCAGCGCATCAGGACGAACAGGGTGGACCATCCCAGGAAAAAGGCGACATCCCGGCTGCGCAGGTGCAAAGGCCGGACCAGGTGAATCTTCCCTTCGAACCCCCGGGAAAGCATGGCGAGGTGGATGCGATGCGCCCGGTCCAGGGTGCGGAGCAGCAACTGGCCGATCATATAGCTGAAGACTTTGAATCCCATGCCGCGGCCCTGAAAAGAACGCAGGGCCCTGGCCCGGACCAGGCGCAGCGCCTCGTCCGTCAGGACAAAAATATACCGGTACAGGAACAGGATCTGCATGACGAAGCTTCTGGGGGCCCCCATTTTTTCCAGGGCCAGGCAAACCGCGTTGAGGCCGGTGCCGGCAATTAATATTAAGGCGGCGCTGACGGTGAGAACGAAGCGGAGCATGATGGAGGCGAAGGAGACCCAGCCCCCGGAGATGCCCACCGGCCCCAGTTGCACCAGGACGGCCCGGTCCAACAGGGGGTTGAAGATGCCGATAAAAAAGGCAAAGGGGGCCGCCAGCAAAATCTTCCTGGCCAGATACCCCGGCGGCAGGTTGCCCACCGCGATGAGCACCACCGGATAGATAATAAAAGGAATGAGACCGGTTATGTCGTATTTCCCGCAGGAGACCACAGCCACGATGAACACCAGGGTGGTGAGAAGTTTGGCCCTGGGGTCCAGCCGGTGGAGCGGGGTCTGCTGGTAGGACAGGGTTTCCAGGTAGCCGATGTTTAATAAGGCGGATTCGATTTTTCCCATACGGGCCGTCACGGAAAAATGGGGCAGGGATTAATCCTTAAACCCTGCCCCGTCAAGCAAGTAGTGAAGATGAAGTGCTATCCTACCCCTTGCCATGGGAATAATATCTTCTTAAGCCGAAACCGATGATCCCGGCCAGGAGCAGGGTCATGGCGGCCCCCAGGATGCCGGCCAGGGATTTCCCGGGGCTGACCTCAGGCCAACTTTCCTCTTTCTGGCCCGCTTTTTCCTCCTCGGGCTTTTTGAAGTCATAGTCCGGCAAGAAAGCGAGTCTCTCCTGAATCCAGGCCATGACGCCGTGTACTCCTTCCTTGGGTCCTGCCAGTTCCTCCTTGCCGGTAACCCCCTTAATGGACCATTCCAGGCCGTCCGGGTGGGTGGAGGCGAACCAGGATAACATCCCGCCGGCCACCACGGCAAACAACGCCAGGCCCAGCAACAGCGGCTTATGGGAATGCACCCTGGCCGCGGGGGGATGGGACGCCTGGGTCAGGATTGCCGGGTGCGCCTTCCAGACAAAGCTCACCACCGCCGCGGTGATCAGCCCCTCCACGATGCCGATGGCCAGGTGAATGGGCAGCATTAACAGCACAAAAGTTGACAGGGACAATTCCGTAATGCCGGAAGACCAGGTCTCCAGAACCACCCCCAAAGCCCCCATTTGCAGCCCCAGGATGGCGGCGGCCATGGCTCCCAAGAGGATGCGGCCCTGGGTCGGCCGCGCTCCGACAATCTTCTGATAAATGAGCGGATAAGCGATGAAACAGGGGAAAAACCCGAGATTTAAGATGTTGCATCCCAGGGCCAGCAGCCCGCCGTCGGCAAAGAATAAGGCCTGGATGGTGAGGACCGAGGCCATGACCAGGAAGGCGGCATAGGGACCCAGCAAGATGGCCAGGATCATGCCGCCGCCCAGGTGGCCGCTGGAGCCGGTGGCCGGAATAGTGAAGTTGATCATCTGGGCCGCGAAGATAAACGCCCCCAGGACGCCCATCATCGGTACTTTATGTTCATCCAGGTCTTTCTTGAGTTTCTTGGCGCTGTAAGCGGTAAGGCCCGCGGTGGCGGCCCACAAGGTGCCGCCCACCGCCGGGGAAATCAAGGCATCGGCCATGTGCATGATTAATCCTCCCAATGGTTCAAAGGTATTGTAACCTTCCGGTTAAACCGTGTCATCCGCGTCCCCCACCAAAGGTAGCGGCTGGCTCATCAGCGTTGGCGCCAGGCTTCCCAGTTGGGGCGCCCCTGGGAATCCCGCAAGTGGAGCACGTGGTCCCCCCGGGTCAACTCGTAGGCGATCACTTCCATCTTCGCGTCCTTCTTATCGCACATCCCCTTGATCCCCACCTGGTCTCCGGGCTTGATTTCGAACTCCTGGCGCTCCAGGTACCAGACCGGGCCCAGGTGGACATGCACCCGCCCCTGGGTCTTGGTCTCCACCACCAGCGCCATGCCCGGATGCATGCTGTCCTCTAAAGTTTCGGTGAGCACCTGCACCACCTTGCCGCCGGTGTCATAGGGCTTGCAGGTATGGGCCACCGGGCACACATACGGCGTATAGGGGCAGGGCCGGAAGCCCTGGCCGCGGCCTTGGCTCAGGGCCGGGGGCGGCGCCGCCCAGATCATAAGAGATGACAGCATCAAAGTGAACGCCATAAAATAGCTGCGATTCATAGACTTACCTCCAGTCGCTTAGTCAAAATGCGTAAACCATGGATAAAATGGGGGTGATATTGGCGTTATTGTTTTTCCCGTACAGGCCGATATTCACCCCCAGGGCCAGGGAGAACTTTTCGGTGGCCATGTACTCGATTCCCGGCAACAGCGAGAGCAACGCCCCGGGCGGGACATTGCCCTTGGCGCCGAACAGGCGACCGCCGTCCCAGATGCTGGTAAGCTCCACCAGGGCCACCCACTTTTTGGTGATGGGGTACTCCGCCGCCAGATTCACCGTCACAAAATCCCGGGGATGATTGACTCGTTGGAAAGGATTCCCATTTTCATCCACCTCATCGGTGGTGCAATCGGTCTGAAACGAGTAATAAAAATTGCCATAAAAGATGAATGGTTTAAGGTACTTGGACAAATTCAGGCCGGTCGTGAAGACATAAGCACCGCCACCGATGGCATCGGCCCCCAGTCTGCCGGGATTGAGGTGCCGGGAGTGGCCGCTGGGGAAACCCACGGCAAAGATGGCGCTGGTCGTGGGGGCCACCGGTCCCTCGGGCACCAGGCGGTATTTGAAGGTCAGATTAACATCGCCGATCCCGCCGAAATCGGCGTACCGTTCCCCGTTGGGGCCGCGAGCCTCAACCCGGTCGGCCCAGTTGTGGATGTATGGGATGACCGTATAGACCTCCAGGTTATTTAATAACCCATAGGTAAGTTTAACGCTCATGTTGAAAGACTTGAAATCCCCTCCCGCCGGGATGCGCCGCCAGCTCGGACTGAAGGTGTTGGTGACAAAGCTCAGTCCCCAGGTGGGCTGGAGGGCAAATTTGCCTTTTTCGATGGGTATGGCGGTATCGGTAATTATGGGGCCGAAGGTGGCGGGGCATTCATCCTCTTTCGCTTCTTCTTTTCCCTCCTTTTTCCCTTCTTCTTTGGCCTCTTCCCTGGCTGGGGTTTTTCCCTCCTCTGTGGTGGTGGTTGTGGAAATTACCTTCTCCTCCTTCTCGGCCGCGGTTACCGGATTAATCCACCCGGTGGCCGGATAAAGCAGGCAGAGCGCCGCCAACAAGAACAACCAGACTCGCACCGACCTCATTTCAGTTTCTCCTATTTCTCCCCAAAATGCAGTTAGCTGTCGCCGACCCTGCTATCCTTGGGCTGCCGCTGGACCGCGCCGTGCTCGCCAGCTGACTCCTGGTGGTTAAACTTCCCTTCCTGGCAAGTCCGCAGGGGATCAAAATAAAAAGCCACGAAAACCTGGCGCCTGCCGGCACCCGAGCCTTCGTGGCTTTTTCGTTCAAATTTGTTGTTCTTAGGCTTTCCGGGTTTCTTTCCCGGAGTTTCAGTCAATTTATGGCAAGGGGAAGAAAATGTCAAGCTTTCTTCCTGGTAAATTGGACCCCGAAGCGACTTGGGGCCCGTTTATCTAACCGGGCTTGGTCTTGACAATTGCAGCAGCCGGGTTAAAATTTATCAAAAATCAAGTGGCAAGGAGGTAAATCGAGATGTGTTGCCACAGCAAAGACAAACATGAGCACGAGCATGCGCATCAGGCAGGCTCCCATACCCACGAAGGCCATGAGCACAGCCATGAAGCCGTGGTCCATAGCCACGAGCACGCGCACGACGATGGCCATCACCGGCACGAGCACAAGTGCTGCCATTAAGGGAAAGCCGCGTTGCGGCTGAGAAATAAAGCCACGAAGGCCGGTTCTGGTCTGAAGACCGGGTAAGCGCTCGTGGCTTTCCTTTTTTATCAGTCACCGGTCACCTATAAAACCCCTTCCCGTTAACCGCTCAGTCGGACCGGTGGTTGCAGAGGTTGCAAGCAATTTGGGCCCGCTTGCGCCACCAGGAGTTTGATATGCCCGTAACCCCTGGTGAACAGGTAGTGCCAGGCGTCTTCCACCTCCAGAAACCCTTGCCGGGAGCTCACCAGCTCCACCCGGTCTGCCGGGAACCCCATTTCCTTACAGTGGCTTCCAAGATCGAAGTCTTCCGGCAACTCCCCGCCGCCCACCAGATAAACGATCAACCCGCTCTTCATGTAAAACCCTCCTTAAGGCCCTGTTTTTAAGTTCCCCCCCCAATCGACCTTTGCACCAGCTTTTCCTAGAGGCCCTTCATCGCCTGGGCCAGATGGTCCAGATAGATATTGACGATCCCATCCTGATACCCCAGCCCTTTGGTAATGCCCTGGATGCGATAGGCTCGGTGTTTCAGAAGCTCGGATTTCCAACTCTCCGGATCATCTCCCAGGATATCCTTGGCCACGTGCTCGCCGGCCACAAATAAGAAGGGCATCAGCACCACGGTGGCAGCCTTGGATTTCTTGACGGCCTCCAGAGCCTCTTGCCGTGAGGGTTTACCTTCCACGGTTCCCAGAAACACATTCTGGTCGGGATAACGGGAGCGCAACAGCCGGGCAAAGGCCAGGTAGGCCGCTTCCCCCTGGGGTATGGGGCTGCCGTGGGCCACCAGGACCACTGCGGTATTCTTTAAGTCCTTAGGGAAAGTCTGGGCCACGGCCTTCAGGACCCGCTCCTGATCCTCTTTGCTGCTCAGCAGCGGTTTCCCCAGGGCGACTTTCAGACCGGGGATCTTCCGGCTTTCCGCCACGATTTTCTTTTCCCACTCCTCCCCCGGCACCAGATGGAGAGACTGGACGGCCACCCGGTCATATCCGGCCGCTTTTAACTCCCGTAGAGTCGTGGGCAGGTCGTTGAGCTGCTGGCCCTTTTCCTGGGCCACCTTCTGCCGGACTTTATGGGAAGTGAAGGCCCAACGGATTTCGTGATCCGGAAAACGCGCTTTGACTTTCTGTTCAAAGTGGTTGTAGGTGTCGAAGGCTGCGGTGCTGGTGCCAAAGGCCGCCAAAACGATGGCGGGTTTGCCGGTTGCGGCCGCGTTCACGGTCCAGGGGGCGCTTATCATTGACAGGATAAGCGCCAAAGATAACCACCCCAACTTGCTCCGCTTCACCATGTGGTCCTCCTTTATGCGGTTTTTCTCCAAAAAAAAATCCTTAAGTCACAAAGACTTAAGGATTGCACCCAGCTTCTTGATCCTTAACGCAGCTTAAAAGCCCACTATACCTCGTAGGGGCTCAAGCCTCTATCCGGGCAGGTCTTCTGACTTCCGGCTCCTCCTACTCCCTGCGCCTTCCCATCTCACTTCAGTGAGGCAGTGGCCTGCTGCAGGTTTCGTCCCCGGTTACAGCGGCGGGACCGTGCCGGTTTTGCACCGGCTTCCCTTTTATACCCTATATGGGTACCCGAATGCTTTTGACCGCAACATATATGCAATCACTCCCGCTGTCAAGGGAAAAGATTCAGGTTCACCAAGCTTGGGAAATTCTAACTGATGGAGCCGAGTCCCCGCCAGCCTCGACGAAAACTACCTAATTAAACCGATTCACTCAAAAAGCGGAGACCGAACTAGGGGGAACCGGAAACCAGGCGAGGAATGTGAAGGTGGGGGGAAACTGACGCCGCGCCCCTTCCCTCAACGATTTACGGGCGGGAAGGTTTCTCAGGAACTTTCGCTTCCAGGGGAAACGTGACGCAGAAGGTGCTGCCCCGCCCGGGCGCCGTGTCCACCCAGATGCGGCCGCCGTGGGCGTCAATGATCCGCTTGACCGTAGCCAGCCCCAGTCCGAAGCCCTGGGTATCCCCCTCCCGCTGCCCCCGGTAGAAGATTTCGAAGAGATGGGCCAGATCAGCCGCGGCGATCCCCGGCCCCTGGTCCTGGACGGTGAAACTGATGGACGAGTCCTCGACCCGGGCCCCCAGCGTCACCCGGCTGCGGCCGGGGCTGTACTTGATGGCATTCTCCAGCAGGTTCTCCAGGAGCCGCCGGAAAAGGAGCGGGTCCGCTTTGAGGCCGGGCAGTTCCGAGGCAAAGTCGGTTTCCAGGGTAATCTCTTTGGGTTCCGCCAGCGGTTGAAGCAGGCTCAAGACTTGCCGGCACTCATCCAGCACGTTCAGGATCTGGGGCTGGGGGGTCATAATCTGTAAATCCAGGCGGGCGAATTCCAGAAACCGGGTTATTAGCTTTTCCAGGCGTTCCAGCTCCCAGTCAACGGTCTGGAGGTAGGCCATTTGCGGGGCGGCCACCGGACCCAGCTTCCCCTGGATGAGTCGCCGGATCAGCCCGGCGGTGGCTACCACCGGGGTTTTCAAGTCATGGGCGAACATGTTGACCAGGTGCCGCCGCTCGGTCTCCAGGCGCTTCACCGGGGTCAGGTCCCGTATGATGATGGCCCCGCCCTGGGGGGCGCCCTCCCTCCGGTACCGGAGGGCAAAGGTACTGATCATCACCGGCACTTCCTGGCCCGAACGGTTGCAAAGGATGAGCTCCTGAACTACCTTTTCCTGACCCTTCCACACCATGCTCAAGGGGAAATTCAGTTCGCCCCCCTTAAAGCGCAAAACTTCTTCGGCCGGGCGTCCCAGGGCTTCGCTCCGGCTGTAGCCGGTCAGGCTTTCGGCCGCCGGGTTGCATTCGGTGATCCGCCCCTCACTATCCGCGGTAATTACGGCCCCCGTGGTGTTCTGGATCAGAAAGTGGGACCAATCATGGTACTTGGGCGCAGTGGGCGGTTCTTTATCAGGCATCTTCAGTTCCGGGTTGGAGTTTGGGCGGCGGCGCTACTTCGCTCTGTAACATAATATCATAAGAACGTTAAAAATTCATGTGTCCCCTGGTTTCAGGGAAAAGGCACGCTCACTTGCCAGTATCAGAAACGATAGGTAAGTCTTGATATCATCTCGATATCCCCAAAATGCTTCCGTCAATCCTTTTATATCTTAATACTTTTATTTTACCTCTTTCCCCCATCCCCCAGTAAATCCTCCAGGGCCGCCTCGATGGCCGGGAATTTAAACTCAAAGCCCGCGTCCAGCAGTCTCTGGGGCAACACTTTCTGGCCGGTGAGGAGGGTGTCTCCGAATTCCCCCATGACCAGGCGGATCAAAAAGGCCGGGGCCGGCATCAAGGCGGGGCGGTGCAGGGCCCGGCCCAGGGCCTGGGCCAGCTCCCGGTGGCGCACCGGCTTGGGGGCCGTGAAGTTCACGGGGCCAACCAGTTCGGGGTGGTCTTTAATGAACAAAAAGGCCCGGGCCTGATCTTCCTGGTGAATCCAGGAGAACCACTGCAAACCTTTGCCCAGGGGCCCCCCCAGAAACTTTTTGAACAGGGGCACCATCTTTCCCAGGGCGCCGCCGTCTCGTCCCAGCACGATGCCGAAGCGGGTGATCACCGTCCGGATTCCCAGGTCCCGGGCTTTCAAGGCTTCGGCCTCCCAGGCCTTGGCCACGTCGCCCAGGAAGCCGTCGTCCGCCTGGGAATCCTCCGTCAAGGTCTCTTCGCCCCGGGGCCCGTAGTAGCCCACCGCGGAGGTGCTGCAAAAGAGCTGCCGCCGGTCTCCTGCGGCCAGGGCGGTGACCAGGTTATGGGTGGTGCGGAGACGGCTGCCCATAATTTCCTGCTTGTGCCCCGCGGTCCACCTGGTAAAGATGGAGGCCCCGGCCAGGTTGATGATCCAGTCGGCCTCCGGCACCGCCCCCATCCAGGGGCCTTCCTGGGTGGGGTCCCCCACCACGTAGCTAATGCCGGGATGCTCAAGAGGTACCTTCCTGGCATCCCGGGTGAGGATGGAGACCTGGTGGCCCTCCTGCACCAGCCTCCTGGAAAGATAGGTGCCCACGAAACCGGTGCCGCCGGTTATAAAGACTTTCACGATGGCTGCCTCGCTTTCGGTATGGTCGGGGCCCGCCCGCAGAAGGATTACGCCAGCCCCGGGCGCAATGGGCTTAACTTAATCATTGGGGGTCGGCCTGACAAGGTTGGCCGGGCTCGTCAAGGTTAAGTTTGCAGAAGCGAAGTCACGACCATCATGAGCGTCAAGGCAATCATTACCACGACGACAATCCAGGAGATGACGTTATAGGTGCGGGAGTTTATGTACTCGCCCATGATGTCCGTGTTGTTTATCAATAACAGCATGAAAATGAGAACAAAGGGCAGCATGACCCCATTGATGACCTGGGACCAGAACATCACTTTGATGAGAGAAATTTTGGGGATGAGGATGAAGCCGGCGCCGACGATGATCAAGATGGTGTAGAGCCAGTAAAACGCCGGGGCCTCCCCCCAGGACTTGTCCACCCCGGCCTCGATGCCGAAAGCCTCGCAGATGAAATAGGCGGTGGATAGCGGCAGGATGGAGGCGGAGAAAAGCGAGGCATTCAAAAGGCCAATGGCAAAGAGGGTGGAGGCCCAGGTTCCGGCCAGGGGGCCCAAAGCCAGAGCGGCCTCCTGGGCGGACTCCACTTTGATGCCGTTTAAGTGCAGGGTGGCGGCACAACTGATGATGATGAAGACGGCCACCAGGTTAACCATGAAGCTGCCCACGATGACATCGTATTTGGTATAGGCGTAGTCCTTCACCGTGATGCCCTTTTCCACCACCGCCGCCTGGATGTAAAACTGCATCCAGGGGGCGATGGTGGTGCCGATGACGCCCACCAGGATTATCAGGTAAGAGCTGTCGAAGGAAAAATTGGGCACCAGCAGTCCCCGGGTGACCTCGCCCCAGTGGGGGTGGGCCAGGTAGCCCGAAATGATGTAGGAGAAATAGAGGAGGCAGGCAACCAGGAAGACCCGCTCCACTACTTTATAAGACCAGCGGAGCACCAGCCACCAGGTGAACAGCGCCGCCAGGGGCAACGACACATACTTGCTCACCCCGAACAGTTCCATGCTGGCGGCCACGCCGGCAAATTCACTCATGATGTTGCCCAGATTTCCCAGGAGCAGGCCCACCATGGCATAAAAAGTGATCTTGACGCCGAAACGCTCCCGGGTCAGGTCAGCCAGTCCCTTGCCAGTGACCGCGCCCATGCGGGTGCACATCTCCTGGATGACCACCAGGGCAATGATCATGGGGATGAAGATCCACAGGATTTTGTAACCCAGGGTGGCCCCGGCCACGGAATAGGTGGTAATGCCGCCGGCATCGTTGTCCACGTTGGAGGTGATGATGCCCGGCCCCATGATCGCCAGGAAAAGGAAGAGGCGACGAAAAATGGGATTCTTCAATCATCACCTCACTTCATGGCGCGTTTGCTGGTAAAAAAACTGGTGAAGGTCTCCAGGCCGGCGCGGTCCGGGACCAGCATCTCCAAGACATCGTCCACGGTGATGATTCCCAGCATCTGGTTATCTTCGTCCGCCACCGGGATGGCCAGGAGGTTATACTTCTCGATAAGGTCCGTTACCCGGTCTTCGGAATCCTGGGGGTAAACTGAGACGATCCGGCTCTGCATCAAGCTGTCCAAGCGGGCTTCCGGCTCCGCCATGATGAGTTCCCGCAGGGAAACGACCCCCAATAGACCCTCGGCTTCGTCCAGGATGTACAGGTAATAAATGGTCTCGGCTTCGGCCGCCAGCTTCCTGAGCCTGGGGAAGGTCTCGGCCACCGTAATGTTCGGGGGCAGGGCGATATATTCGGTGGTCATCAGGGCTCCCGCGGTGCCCTCCTCGTATTCCATCAACTCGCGCACCTCCTGGGCCTCTTCGGGCTCCATGAGGTTCAGGAGTTCGTCGGATTTCTCTTCCGGCAGCTCCCCCAGGAGGTCCGCGGCTTCGTCCGGGGGCATCTCCTGCAGCAGCTCCGCGGCCTGCTGGCTGTTCAGGTGCTCGATGATCTCGACCTGGGTGTCCGCCTCCATTTCGGCAAAGGCTTCGGCCGCGGTCTCCACGTCCAGATCTTCGATGAAATCGGCTCTCTTTTTGTAGTCCAGATCTTCGATGATTGCGGCCAGGTCGGCAGGATGCAGCTGGTCCAGCTGCTGTTTATCCTTTCTGAGCCTCAGACTCGCGGTCTTTTCCTCCAGATGTTGGATAAATTCCCACCAGACGAAGTGGTTCTCCATCCTTTTAACCAGAAATTCCACTCCCAGGCGCCGGGCCAGGCCCCGCAAACCGATATCCACCGCCACCGGAACCATGTATTTCCGGTTCGCCGCTTGCAGCCAGAAGATCTTGATATCATTCACCCGCACGACTTTAGAGCCTTTCAGGTCTATGATTTGTTTGTCCATCAGCCACTTGCCCATGTACAATTCATCGGGCTGCATCGGGGTCAGCTTTTCCTCCTGGAGCTTTCCCTTTAGCTTAACGCCCACGAGGTTCATTTCCTCTACCTGATCGATGGGGATATGCTCCTGGACCCCCTTGGCATATTTGAGGCCGGTAATTTCCGGAGTCTCCCTTTCCCAGCGAACGGCCAGGTCCTTGATCTGCCCCACCAGGTGGCCCTCATGGTCATATATGGGTTTCCCCTGAATCTGACTGAAAAAGAATTCCCCCATTACCTGGACTTTATTCATTTTTCCACTCCTTAGGGGCCTGCCTGACAAATTAAAAGGGCCCTCCGCTCTTGCCGGAAGGCCCTTAAAAAGCACCACGCCCTTGACCTTCCTCACTCGTGGAGCTTCGGCACTGCATAACGTAGAGTCGATTTACTCAGCCACATTAGGTAAAACCTTAATCCGGTAATACCTGTTCGGCCCATTGGCGTCTCTCGACATTTCTGGGCAGTGGCCTATTTTTATGCAGGAGCCTCACCTAACTGAGGTACTATTAATGTAATTCAGGGGAAAAATTTTGTCAACGAGGGAGTGGCGTGGATGATCCTGAGTTTAGCCGCCACCGGTCTGCCGTCGGATTGAAATATCCGGGAGAGTGCTAGATACCAGAGAGAAACTCGGAAACAATAACACCGGGAGGGTCGATGCCGGGTTCAGTCCTGATGGGGGCGCCAGAGGCGCCGGGGCAGGACTGAGCCGAAGCACTATCGGGCCGACTTGCGGCGCAGATTCTTTTTGGCTACCAAGGGGCTGGTAAGCTGTTGATACAACTCAAAGAGGAAGGCCAGCCGGTCGCGATCGCCGGAGAATTTCCGCCGGGCATAAGCCGCATCAACCGCCGCATCTAATTTCCGATGGGCCTTGACCAGTTCGGGCGGCGTTGTAAGGGGGTCGTAGAGGGCGGCGAGCGAGGACTCGGGATATTGGGCGCGGGCCTCAAGCACCCCCTGCGCCGCTGCTTCGATGGTTTGTTTCTGTTTGTCCGTGGGGTGCTGCGGCCAGGGGAAGTTGTTGTAAACGATGCTGTTCGAATATTGATAATCGCTCTTCATTCTTCCCGCAATAGAACGCATCCAAGCCATATGCATTGAAGAACTAAGAATACCAAAGTGGTAAAGCGTGGCGGTCGGAATGACTTGAATGCTGCCGCTGGCGATCCAGTCTTTTGAAACGAAGCCGAGGGGAATAAAAGCGCGCCGTTCTGACGACACCTTGGGAATTACCAGATAATCTGATTCAGGCTGCCTGTTTTCAGTGAATAAAGTGGGAAATTTGGCCCATTCTCTAGTTCTGGGCTTGGGGCTTGCAAGCCTAGCTTCTTTGACTTTTCTGACCCTTTCCATGATTATAGGCATGGCCTTTAGTTCATTGGGATTAATACCTGGCAGCCATAGGCAATACCTTTCGATGTTGTTAATGAATTCTTCCCCCCCGATGAAATGCCTAACCCATTTAGCAGCTTGTGGCTCAGTTTTGAGCAAATCTGCCTTTCCCTCCGGGGATAGAACTAGAAAGCCAAAATCTGTCGCCTCACTTCCTTTATTTATTTCAGGCACATCGCAGATGGGCTTATTGCTTTTTCCAATGAGGCAAGTAGGCGCATCAAACAAATATGGATTGATGTTATTTGCTCTGATTTCATGCGGTTCAGATTGCACGGTTTCGTAGTCAAAAATTCTTTTTTCTACGGCATCATGCAGGGCAAAGCCGATGATGACGCAATGGACGGCGGCCTTGCCGCGCGCCTCGCTCGACCATTGAAAGGTGCGATGGGCAAAATGGATTTTGACGCCGCGCTGGAGTAAATCGGTCCACAGGACGCCGACCTGTTCACCCTGGTTGATGGAGTTGGTGGAAACAAAGGCGGCCTTGATGGCCGGATTCTCCGACATATAATCCGCCGCTTTGCGATACCAGGCGGTGACAAAATCCAGCACCCCCGCACCTTTCACATCGGCGAAGACCCGCGCCATGTCGGCTTTCTGCGCGGCGCTCTGCTCTTTCTTGCCGCCAAAGGGCGGATTGCCGAGGATGTAGCTTAATTCCCGGGGCGGGACGATCTCCCGCCAGTCGCGTTGCAGGGCGTTGGCGTGGACGATGGCGGCGGAGGTGGTCAGGGGCAGGCGGCTGAAATACTGGCCGAATTCCTCGGAGACCCGCAGATTCATCTGGTGGTCCATCAGCCACAGGGCGGTTTGGGCGATCTGGGCGGGGAATTCTTCCAGCTCGATGCCGTAGAACTGATCGACATTGCAGCGAATTTCGCTGTGCACGTCTAGCAACTTGGAGCGGTCCTGGTGCAAAGCGCGCAAGATATCCAATTCCAACCGGCGCAGTTCGCGGTAGGCGATGACCAGGAAGTTGCCGCAGCCGCAGGCCGGATCGAGGAATTTCAGGTGGGCCAGGCGCTGCTGAAACTCGTAAAGTTTTTTCCGCTGGTGTTTGAGCCGGTCGAATTCGGCCCGCAGTTCGTCCAGGAATAACGGCCCGATGAGCTTGAGGATGTTCTTTTCCGTGGTGTAGTGGGCGCCGAGATGGCGGCGCTGCTGCGGGTCCATGACGGACTGAAAGAGGGCGCCGAAGATGGCCGGGGAAATGCGGCTCCAGTCGAGGGCGCAGCAGTCGAGCAGCAGGTCGCGCATGGGCCGGTCAAAGGCGGCGGTGCGCAGACGTTCGGCGAAAAGACTCCCGTTGACATAGGGAAAGGCGGCCAATTGCTCATCCAGGGTTTTAAGGCGCAGGTCGCCGGGGGTATTAAGAACTTCAAAGAGGTGTCCCAGCCATTGGGCTAAGTCTTGGCCATCGGCGGCGCTGCGCTGTTCGATCAAGTCCTGAAACTGGCGACGCTCGAAAATGCTGGTGTCCTCGGCAAACAGGCAGAACAGCAGGCGGACCAGGTAGACTTCCAGCTCATGGCCGGCGTAACCGATGGCCTTGAGCCGGTCGTGCAACCGGCCCATGCGTTCGGCGGCCTTGATGTTGACCGGGTCCTGTTCTTTATAGGAGGTGGTTTGATACCCGGCGATGAAGCCGAACAGCCGAACGTTCTTGTAGAGATCTGTTAAGGTGAATTCGTGTTCGGCGTCTTCCTCAAGGTCATAGAGGCGGAAGCGGGCGAAGTCGGAAACGAGGAGATAGCGGGGCAGGTCGATCTCCTTAAGACCGGAGAAATAGTCCCTGGCCTGTTTGGAAGCGCAGTCCAGGTCTTTACCGCGGGATTTTTGCTCGATGAGCAAAATGCCTTTCCAGAGCAGATCAATATAACCGTCCTTGCCGTCAAGCTTTTTAACCCGGGTTTCAAAGGTGGCTACCCGCCGGCGGGAAATCCCGAAGACATTAAAAAAGGCGTCACAAAAAGATTTGCCTTCGGCATCTTCTGAGGCTGCATCGGCCCATTCATGGGAAAATTGGAGGGCGCGGCTTTTAATTTCATTCCAGGATAGAGGCATAAAAACCAGTTTATGGCGAAAAAGCGCAGGTAGTCAAACGGAATAATCTCTGGATTGCGGTAATCCGCCCATACGACCATAACAGCTTGGATTTGGATGACAGAATGCCGCGGCACTCAATCCCGGCTGGTGTCGGCTGCCTTAGGCTTGAAGGACCTGACCTCGATGATCTTGGCTTTGGGGCGGCGGGGCCTGTCTCTGGCTTGGTCCGCTTTGCCGGCGGCCTGCTTCAGCCCCTTGCCCTTTAAAGGGTCTTGGCCGGCAGCCGCGGCCTTGCCTTTGCGAGGAATCTGCCCCATATTCCCGGGGCCGGCATACGTCCCCATGACGTTGTGGACGAAAAGCTGGGTTTCGGGAATGGGCGGGATGGTGCCGAAGTTGGCCACCCGCTCGGGTCCGGCGTTATAGGCGGCCACCGCCAGGGGGACGTTGTGGCCGAACCGGTCCAGGCAGCGGCGCAGGTAACCCACCCCGCCGGCCACGTTCTGCTCCGGGTCGAAGGGATTGTTCACCCCCATGAGGGCCGCGGTGCCGGGCATGAGTTGCATCAGGCCCTGGGCTCCCTTGGGGGAGACCGCCCCGGGGTTGAAGCCGGATTCGTGGCGCATCACCGCCCGCACCAGGGCGGGGTCCACCCCGTAAAGGCGGGCATACTTATGGATCAGGGCCTCCACCTGCGGATTGTACCGCATCTGGTAGGCCGCGTGGCTGGATATCAGGTACTTTGACTTCAGATAAACCGGGGGAAAGACCCGGGTCTTGCTGTTGAAGATGAACACCTGAACTTCCTGGCCCAGCAGGTCGCACAGGGTGTCTTCGGAGCCTTTGCCTTTCCGGGGGTTCTTGCCGCTCTCCAGGACCAGGGAGCCGTCCGGCGCCACCTTGGGGGCCGCCGCGCCGCTTTCTGCCAGGCCACCCAACGCTAACACCGCCGCCAGGATAACTATAATTACCCTCATAACTAACTTTTATTAAGGATTTTAGCCTAATTGTCAAGCAAGAATTTGGCTGCAACTTTAACCGGCTTAACAAGCCGGCGCTGCTTCTCCATTGAGGGCATCCACTTTGCTCTAATCCAGCCGTTTCCAGGGCAAGTATTCAGGTTAGGTGCGCCACTTGCTTGGATGAAGTAATACTCCGCAACTTCCCTCCCTCCCCGCAACTCTTGTACAGTCACCCGTATCTCTACAAAAAATTCCCCAAATTTATCAAAGTTAATTTGTCAAAAAGGCTAACTCATTATAATATCGGAAATTAATTTCACCTCAGAGCAATGGTGAAAACTGGGTTGAATTAACTTGGCAATCCTGCACCGTGATACCTGGTAATGATTTGAGCGCCGAAAACCGAAAACCGCAAGCCGGAAACCCGGTTCTCCATAACCGTCCGGTGGCCCGCCCCCTGGTGCCGGTGGCCCTGGCCCTGATGGCGGGGATTGCCTCGCCGGCCTGGGGGCTGCGCCTGGCGGACCAGTGGCTGGCCGCGGGCCTCTTCGGCCTCTGGGGCGCCATGGTCCTCATCTGGTGGGCCCGGCGCCCCAGCCGCTTGCTGCCCCTGGTTTTTTTCTGGCTGTTGGGCCTGGCTCTTGGCCAGCAGGCCCTTCAGCCTTTCTTCCCGCCAGATCATCTGGTGCATCTGCCCCAGGAGGGGGAGGTGACCCTCCTGGGCCGCCTGAACCGCCCCGGCAAGATGGGCCCCCAACGGGTGCAACTGTTCCTGGCAGCTTCGGCCTGGCGCAGCCCCGCCGGCTGGCGGCCCGCCACCGGCCGGCTGCTGGTCGCCGGCCCCGGGCTGGCGTCGCCGCCGGTGGGGACCGAATTGGTGCTCAAGGGGCGGCTCCGCACCCCCCGGGTTTTAAAGAATCCCGGCACCTTTGACCGGCCCCGCTACCTGGCCGCGGACCGGATCTTCCGGGAAGTCCGCCTCCAGGAGCGGGACCATCCGGTGTTTCTGGCCGCCACCGAAGGCTATCCCCTGGGGGAAAAGCTCCGGGGCGGCATCCGGCAGCTCTTGAAAGACCTGGACCCGGCGCTGCGGGCCATTTACCTGGCCAACCTGCTGGGGGACCAGGGGGAGATCACCCCGGAGATGCGCCTGGAGTTCGCCCGCACCGGCACCAGCCACCTCCTGGTCATCAACGGCATGCACCTGGGGATGGTGGCCGCGGTGACCTATTTCCTCAGCTTCTGGCTGCTGCGGCGCTGGGCCTGGCTGCTCTTAAGGATCAACGTGGTGCAGGTCGCCACCCTGATCGCCGTCTTTCCGGTGGTGGGCTACGCCTGGATGGCCGGGGGCTCGCCCTCCACCCAGCGGGCCGAAGTCATGGTCCTGGCTTACCTGCTGCTGGTCTTTCTGGGCCGCCCCCGGGAGGTGTTGAGCGCCCTGGCGCTGGCGGCCCTGGTCATCCTGAGCCTGGCGCCGTTGCGGCTCTTCGCCATTTCCTTCCAGCTCTCCTTCGCGGCGGTGGGGGCCATTATTTATCTGGTGCCCCGGTTGGTGTGGAGAGCGGCTCCGGAAGACGCGGACCACCCTCCGAGCCTGGACGCCCGCCTTCCGCCTCCTGCCAGGCGTCAAACAGATTCAGACCACCATCCGGGCTTGTGGGGCCGCTTTCCGCCTCCTCCCCCCATCGTTTTATGGGGTTGGGAGTGGCTGGCGGTCTCCGCGGTGGCCACCCTGGCCACCGCGCCCCTGGTGGCCTTCTATTTTCAAGTCGTGTCCCTGCTGGGGATCCTGGTGAACCTGGCGGCCATCCCCCTGGTGCTGGGGCTGGCCCTGCCCTTGGGCGAAGCTGCGGTGCTGGCCCAGGCCCTGTCTCTGACGCCCGTGGCCCAGTTCTTCCTAACCCTGGGCCAGGGGCCCCTCTGGCTGGGGTATAAGGTCATCACCCTGGGGGCCGGGCTGCCGGGCAGCGCCATCACCATGCCCATCCCTTCCTGGGCCCAGATCGCGGCCTACTATCTCTTCTTTATTTTGCTGTGGGCGCCGCGGCGCTCCTACCTGACCTGGGGCGGCGCCGCCCTGGCGGGGGTCTTCCTGGCGGTAACCCTAACTTTGCCCCTAATGCGGGACCACCGCGGCCTGGAGGTGACCTGCCTGGACAGCGCCGGTCTGGACGGGGTGGCGGTGACGCCCGAGGGCCGGCGCCTGGTCTTCTCGGCCCGGGCGCCTGCCTGGCCGGGAAGGCCGGGCGAAGGATGGGGGCCCCTGCCCGGGTACTGCCACTGGCGGCAGTTCCGACGCCTGGAGATGGTGGCGGCCCTCACCCTGAGCCAGGACAATGCCGCCGAGCTGCTCACCCTGGCCCGGCAGTTTGCGGTGGGCGGCTACTGGTTCGGGCGCCGGGGCCGGGAGGGCCCGGCCTACTGGGACCTGTGGAATTATTTGGGAGACCGGGGGGCCGCACCCCGGTCCCTGGAGCGGGGCCGGCCGCCGGCGCACCTGGGGAGCGTCACCCTGGATTTTCTGAAGCTGGGACAGGAAAGAGGCGTGGCCCTGCAGCTCCAGGGTGAGGGCCGCCGGGCCCTGATCATCCCGCCGGTGCGGCACCTAACGTCCCAGGACCTGCCGGGGGGCGTGGTGGTGGCCCCGGATCTGCTAATCCTGCCGGCCCCACTGGCCGGCCACCAGGAGGGTCTGGCCTTGCTGCGGCATCTGCAACCCGGATGCCTGGTGCTCTACGGCGGCTCCCGGGACCCCGGCGCCGCCGGCCGGGCCCCGGGGACCCCCTGCCACTTCACCCGGAACGGCGCGGTGAGCGTTTACCTTGCCCCTAACGCCATAACGGTCAGGCAGTGGGGGGGCGAAAAGCCGAAATAAAACTTTTGGATTGAAAAGCAATGGAGGGCGGGCACTGCCCGCCAGGTGGGGGGCGCGGGGGGCACCATTAAAAGCACCGGCGGGACGCCTTTGCCACCCAGAAGGGCTTTGAAACAGCCACTAGCTCTTACGACTGGTCTTGGCAATGAATTCGGACATTTGCTGCTTTACTTCTACGGAATTGCATTTGGGGCAGGTGACCTTGGCGGCTTCGTACTCCCGGATGCTCATGATGCGGCTGAAGGCCTCGCCGCATTTCTCGCACAGGTACTCGTAGGTTGGCATCGTTCCTCCCCTCGGTCCTTGAGTGAACCTCTGTCGGCTAAGATTATAATTATTCTCCGGTTCCCTGGCAAGGGGAAAGGTGGCCGGCTTCACCTGCTCCAAAGCATCTCATCACCTCCCCCCCCCGTTTCCTAATCGCCCGGTTCTCAGTTATCAGATGAAAAGCTCAGGGGTTTCTGATATGAAAAAACCATGGAGACCTCCGCCATATTGCGGCCCCGGATTTTGGAAGGTTATGTGGCTCGTGAGTTCCTCATTTATACCAGCCTGAGCCTGGTGACCTTTGTCTCCCTCTTCGTCATCGTCGATGTTTTCGAGAAAATCGACCGTCTGGTGCGGGCCCAGCTAAGTTTATGGGAAATCTGGCACTACATCATCCTCAAGCTGCCCTTTGCCCTGGGGCAGGTGCTGCCCGCCGCGGTCCTGCTGGGGATCATGCTGACCTTCGGCCTCATGTCCAGGTCGCATGAAACCATGGCCATCCGCACCTCTGGCCTCGATATCCTCCGGTTGGCCCGCCCGTTGCTGGTGCTAACCGCCTCCGTAACCGTCCTGTTGCTGGCCCTGAATCTCTATCTGATCCCCTGGAGCCAGGGGCGGCTGAGCCTCTTCTGGCAGACCCAGGTGGAGAAGAAACCGCCCCGGGATTTGCACAACCTGGAGCACTTCTGGTACAAGGGCGACCAGGCCATCTATAATATTCTCATGTTTCGCAAAGATATCCAGACCCTGGAAGGGGTGAAAATTTATCTTTTCGATGGCAAGTTCCGCCTGGTGCAGATCATTGCCGCGGCCCGGGCCCAGTGGCAGGGAGACCACTGGCGGTTTTCCCAGGGCCTGATCCAGACCTTCGACTCCCAGGGAGTGGCCTTCGGGGAACAATTCCAGCAGCGCGACCTCGTCCTCACCGAGCGCCCCGAGGATTTTGCCGACCTGGAAAAAAAGGTGACGGAGATGGACCAGACGGAGCTTTACCATTACGTGGTGCGGCTGGAGCGGGACGGCTACAAGTCAACCCCCTACCGGGTGGACCTCTATAGCCGGCTCTCCCTGTCGCTTACCCCCCTGGTCCTCCTGGTCCTGGGCCTGGGGCTGGCCTTGCGCCACGAGGAGATCCACATTACCTCCATGGTGGCCGTGGGCCTGGGGCTGATGTTCGGCTACTGGCTCTTTTACGGTTTTTGCGCCTCCTTCGGTCAGGCGGGGCGTTGGCCGGTTTTTCTGGCGGTGTCGGTCCCCCACCTGGTTTTCGGCGGTCTGGCGGCAGCTTTGATGCGCCAGGTCACCCGCTGACCCCAGCCGGGGGATTTAATTTTGTGGGGGCCCGCTCCCCATTCTGCTGGCCCCAAAGTCCTGGGCCCGGCCAGGCGCGGCCGCCAGGGGATATTAATGTCATTCCAGGACCTTATCCCGCCCGGCCGGGGACGCGTCCCCCAATTTCTCTCCTCCCCTGCCCCCCAAAGGGGAAATTCCCAAAAGAAAACTTAGATGGATAAAGGGAAATGGCAATATTTTTTATTGTCATGCCCGGGGATTTTATGCTATCAAGGGGGAAACTGACACCTCGGGCGTCAGGCGGCCCGGTTGAGCGTTCTGAGGTGATTCCAAGGATTAAAAAATAAAATTTAAAGGGGGGATGGTTGGCGGGGTACCCATTTTCCAAAAGTTGGCCATGGAGGTAAGGGATACTCAATTAACCTCAAACCAGGAGAAAGGGAGAGAGGATTATGACCAAGGCAGAATTGATTGCACAAGTCGCGGGAGAGGCCCAAATAAGGAAAGTGGACGCGGAAAAGGCCATCAACAGCACGATAAGAATAATTTCAGCTACCCTTAAAAAGAAAGGCCGCCTGGCATTGGCAGGTTTTGGCACTTTCGCGGTGGCCCAGCGGAAGGCCCGGGAAGGCCGCAACCCCCAGACCGGCAAACCGATCAAGATCCCTGCGACCAAGGTAGTCAAGTTCAAGCCGGGCAAGCAATTAAAAGAATTAGTGAAGTAAGCAACGAGAGTCGCAACCTCTAAACTGGCCAGAACGAAATCCCGGTAAAACGGTTCGGGAGAGGGTGGCCGGCAAGCTCGCTGCAACCAGGCCACCCGTCTGCCTCAGGTCTTGACCTCGGACGGCTTTCAGACCCTCCGGCGGCGTTGCCGCCGGAGGGGACCAGCAAGAATTTTAGGGGCAAGCAGGCAGCAGCGCCAGTTTGGTTTGCGCAGCCGCAGGGTCCCACGGCAGGGAGCCTGCCCCCCAGGTCCATTTGGTCCGCCGGCTAATCTGGCCGAGAGGGAGAATGGGGGTGTGGGCTGTTTACCCCATTTATCAATTAAAATAAGAGCTTGAGCTTTGCCGGTCGCTGCCAGGCGGCAGGGGCGGCAGGAGTGGTTATCGAGGGTGGTGAAGGCGTTCACCGCCCTCGAGTCATTTTAACCCCGCCAGCACCCCGTCCAGGGCCGCCAGCAAAAGGGCCTGGTCCTCGGGCAGGATGGTGCGCAGGTCCAGCAGCACTTCCCCGTGTTCCACCCGGGCGATGATGGATGGCCGGGCCTGGCGCAGGCGGGCTTCCAGCTGCTGGGGGGTGAGGGGCGGCAGGGCCAGGGCCAGGGCCCGGCTGGCCAGAGCCACCTGGGGCAGGGCGCCGCCTCCCACCCGGCCCTGGCTTTGCCGCACCGTCACCTTAACCTTCTCCCCCCACCTTCGTTGCAGGCGGCGGGCCAGGCTCCGGGCTCCCCGCTCCAGTTCCGCCACCGGCCGGGTGAGCATCCGGAGGGTGGGCAGGGCGGCCACCGCCTGGGACTCGTCCAGGTACAGGCGCAAGGTAGCCTCCAGGGCCGCCAGGGTGAGCTTGTCCGGGCGCAGGGCCCGGGTGAGGGGGTTCTGGCGCAACTGCGCCACCACTTCTTTGCTTCCCAGGGCCAACCCGGCCTGGGGGCCGCCCAGGAGCTTGTCCCCGGAAAACAGCACCAGGTCCGCCCCGGCCTTCAGGGTCTCCTGCACCAGGGGCTCCTTCTCCAGGCCGTAGCGGGAAAGATCAATGAGGCAGCCGCTGCCCAGGTCCTCCACCACCTTGAGGCCGTAACGGCTTCCCAAGGCCACCAGGTCGGGCAACCCCACCTCGTGAGTAAAGCCCATGATGCGGAAATTGCTGGGATGCACCTTGAGGAGGAGGGCCGTCTCCGAAGTGATGGCGTTTTCGTAGTCCCGGAGGTAGGTTTTGTTGGTGGTGCCCACTTCTCTCAGGAGGGCGCCGGACTCCGCCATGATCTCCGGCAGCCGGAACGACCCGCCGATCTCCACCAACTGGCCCCGGGAGATGATCACTTCCCGGCCGGCGGCCAGGGTGCGCAGGGCCAGGAGCACCGCGGCGGCGTTGTTGTTCACCACCAGGGCGGCTTCGGCGCCGGTGAGCTCTTTAAGGAGCCCCTCCAGGTGGTCCTGGCGGGAGCCCCGCTGGCCCCGGGCCAGGTCGTATTCCAGGTTGTTGTAATGGGCCCCCACCTCCAGCAACTGTTCCATGGAGACCGCGGCCAAAGGCGAACGACCCAGGTTGGTGTGGATGACCACCCCGGTGGCGTTGATCACCCGGCGCAGGGACGGCTGGGCCGCGGCCTCCAGGGCCTGCAGGAGGTCCCGGAGCAACGCCGCCAGATCCAGCTCGCCCGGGAGTTCCGCGGCGGGGCAGGCGCCGAGGCGCTGCCGCTGGGCCGCCAGGCGGGCCCGAATCACCGCCACCGCCAGGGAGCGGGGCAGGCCTGCCAGGACGGCGCTAAGCTGCGGGTGGCGCAGCAGTTGGTCCACTTTGGGCAACTGGCGCAACAGACGGGCTCGGGCCGGCTCCATGGGCTGCTCCTTTAGCTCTCAGTTAGTACTTGGTTGCGAAAATCAGCGTAAGTAATGGCGAGCCTTCTCAAAGACCAGGACTAAATAAAGTCCCCCTTTGAAAAAGGGGGATTTAGGGGGATTTCAAGTGGTTATAAAATCCCCCCTAACCCCCCTTTGGAAAAGGGGGGAATAAAAATGGGTCTCAAATCAGGCGCGAACTTCTCCAATTAAGTACTAGCGTATTGCTTCAGAAATATCTTACTTTAAGAAATCGGCTTTCCCCCCTCCCCCTTGATGGGGGAGGGTCAGGGTGGGGGTGAGAATATCTTGCAATTTCATTATGTTTCCCCCTCCCCCCAACCCCCTCCCACCAGGGGAGGGGGTGATTTATTTCCAAAACGTTAGTAAAGGTACATACGAAACCCGATACTATCCGCGGTCAGCTTTCAGCTAAAAACCATTAACCATTTGTCGCTTTACGCCGGGTGAAAGGCGAAAAAAACGTTTCTCTTTTCTAAAAGAGACATATTGTGCGCCCTGCGCTCCAACAAATTCTTTTCAGGCTTTTGCGAGTGACCGGCAATTCTTTTTCTTTTATGGCTGACCGCTGTAAGCTGATATCTGAAAGCTTCTCCAAATATGCCACCCCGGTGCAGGTCTGTCAAATGAAAGAATGCCGGTAAACCGGTGGGGAGCGGGACTTGTGCCGCTAATGTGCCGGTAAGGCGCCGCTGGCAACCGGGGGCGTTTAATGGGTAACCTGCTTAATTTCCGCATGAAATCGGTAAAGAGCTACTCAGGTAGCGGCACCATCGAAAGAAGGTGGCGGGTAGCTAAGTCCGGCAACCTACGCCTGCCCCACCTGGACTGCGCCAACCCCGGCGAGCCGCCTATGCCATCAAAGCAGGGTAGCAGGGGAGGGTGGGGGAGGCCAGAACCGGCGGGGCAGATGGCTGGAAAAGAAGGGGGAAAAGGGAGTGGCGAGGGTTAGGCATTTAAAATGCCGGCAGAATCTGGGATACAACTATCATAGCCATATCGCATATCAATTATATTGATTTAAACCTCGCATATATAGCAGGTAGCTTGCATTTTGCCGCTCAGCCACAGGCGAAGCAGGTCGGCCGAAGGTCTTGTTAGTCCATCAGTGGTCGCCAGACCGTTCATCGCCGGTGCAACAATTCCCCTGTCTCAGAGTAGACCTCGATTCTGACCCCGTGCCTTGCCCATGGCTGGCTGAGCAGCGCGTCGAAGGAGAAACCCTCCGCCATCACAGCTCTGTGCCAGTATTTCCCTGCCCCCTCGTAGTGATACTTCAGGTCCTTGAGCTGATCCTTCACCTTATAGGCACCATACACCCGGACCTCAAGGTGCGTACTATCCAGCGACGGCACGGGTGGCAGGTCAGCCCATGATAGCGAGTTGAGACGCACCTGGCGGCAGATGTCACCGAGATATGGACTCTTGGTGAGCGTTTCAGTCACCAGCGCCAGCGAGTTCTTGGCTCTGGTAGCCGCCACGTAGAATAGCCGTCGCTCTTCGTCCTCAATACGGTCGATGTTGTCGCCAAAGACGCGGAGGAACACCCAGTTCGGGTGAACCAGTGGGTAGCTCCTCTTGACTGCGTCCAACACGACAACCGACGACTGCTCGAGCCCCTTGTATCCATGGGCAGTTGAACAAGTCACGCGCCCGCGGTCTTCTTTGGGCAGGTAGGAGCGAATATGCTCTCTAAAGCGTTCGAGTGCGTTTGGCGCGCCGCTCGTGGCTTTTTCGTAGTTAACATACCAGGGCAAGCCATGCCGCCGAGACAACATCACCACGTCCAATCCACGATCCAAGAAGCTCCTGACCAGCCGTAGCACCGCGGGAGTGATCTCGTCGCCTTTGTGACGCGCCTGCTCTGGTGCCGACGGCCTGAACTCGTCCAGCTTGCACAGCCGAACCCATCCGGAATCACGGCGCTCGGGCTTGGCTTCCGCTCCTCGCCCGTCCATGAGGGCATTTCCCAGCTCGACTACCGACACGGGAGACCGATAGTTGTTGCGTATATAGCACTGCGAGGTGTCCCGGAAGTACTCGGAAAAGTCAACGAAAAAGCTCAGGTCGGACCCGGCGAACGCATTGATGGCCTGCCAATCATCGCCAACACAAAAGAACTGCACGTTCGGATTAGCCGAACGGATGGCATCGACAAGCTCGAAAAACATGGCCGAGAAGTCCTGGAACTCGTCAATCATCACGAACTTCATTCGGGCGACATCGCCCTGTTCCCTGCCCTTATCTCTCGCGAATCGGGTCTGACCTTCGCGGACTCGCAACACCGAGCGCCACATGAGCCCATCGAAGTCCTCCTTCTTACCAGCAGCGAGACGCTCCAGGTAGCCTCGGTAGACCGAGACACCTACGTCCAAGAAGAGCGCCTCGGTGGTCGAACACGCAGTATGTCCGGCGATCATCGACTCAAGATCATCTGGGCTCAGATTGAGCTTCCTGCATCGCCCGACAAAGGTCCTCATCGCCGCAGTGAAGCCGTCCAGGGCCCGCCTTCTCACAAGCTCCCAGATCTCTTCTTCGGAACGGCGTTGATAGGAGACGCCTGCCTTCTGGAGCTCCCGCAGCAGAGTATCGACGAAGGCGTCCACGCCGTTCTGCGCCAAGTCTCTCGGTGAGAACTCAAGGAACGTCCAGTCGTCACGCTCCGCCCAGAATTCCCGCTTAACCTGAGACATCTTGTCATAGTCGGCGTCCCCTTTGAGGCCAAAGTACTCGATGACCACACCGCCTTTTGGTCCTATGGGAATCGTGAAGTCCGGCCGGTAGTTGACGCTGTTCCAGCGGAAGTTGCGCTCGTACCAATACTCGACGCCGTGTTCGAAGAGCGCGTTGGCGATGACCTTCTCTCCGAAGGACTTCACGTAGTCGCCCTTCAGGCTCTCGCGGGGAAGAGCGCGGCGGTGAGCAAGGAACTCGTCCATGGTCAGCTGGAAGCGGCCATCCACGATGCACTCCCAGTCATCGCGGAAATGGGCAAGCATGAGGTCTCGAATACGGTTCCCGTACTCCTGGGACCTCACGTGCTCGTCGATGACTTCCTGCACTTCACAACTGAGCCCAAACTGGTCGGCGGACGCATCATCGAACACGAGTCTCTCTTCGGGATGGACAAGGGCATGGGCGAGTGCATGGAAGGTCATCACATGCGGCAAGTCCTCGCCGAGCGCCCGGGCAAGTCGGTTCTTCATCTGATCAACTGCCTTCCTGTTGAAGGCCAGAAGCAGAAGTTCACGCGGGGAGACCCGACAGTGTTTCTGCAGGAAGATCGCTCGCGTGACGAGCGTCCGCGTTTTTCCGCTGCCCGCCCGCGCCACGACTTGAATGTCGCCTACGGTAGCGGCAACCGCGGCAGCCTGTTCGAAGTCGAGCTGCTGTTGGAGTTCCCGAGCGGCCCAATCGCGCACGAATTGAGCCTTAAGTTCGGCGTATTCCTCACCACTGATAAGTTCTGCATCATGATCGGCGGCAAGAACTCCATCAGCGGATAAGAAATCTGTTTTGAAGGCGTCCTTGAGCCGGGCAGACAGAGCTTTCTTGCGCGCTATCCGGGCTTCTTTTGCTTTGTGGCGCTCCTCTTCCGCTTTGCGGCGCTGCCACTCCTGTCTTTTGAGTTCGAGTTCGATCTCACGCTGCTTGCGTTCTTCCTCCTCCTTGCGCCTTGCTCGCTCCTCTTCCTCTCGGCGATTGGCTTCCCTTTGGGCTTCGGCACGCTCGCGATCCGAAGCCAACTTCTTCAGCTCTTTGTTGCGGCGCTGTGCAATCAACGTTGGCAGATTTGACCACTCTCCCTCCGAAAGCAGCCGTCGCAGCGCAGTGACAATCTTCTTCTCATTGTCCATTAACTTCGCAGAGCCGTCTGAGCGTACGATGCTCGGAGCGAGGACCGTCAGGTAGTACTCCTCTTGCAAGTCCCATAAGCTCCAGCAGTTAATCAACTTGTCGATGAGCTCAAGGGCCGTGTACTCCAAAGGATATTCCTCTCATGCCGGTTCATCGTTGTCCAAACAAATCCAAATTGTTTTGTGGAAGGCATGATAGCACAATTTCGCTAATTTTGGATAGAGCACCCTTTGATGGGCATGTTGACAAGGCCAACCCAGCTCGGTCATGGTGCGCCGACATCTTTGGGCATGACAGTAAACCATGGGGCCCGTTGGCCGAAATATAACTTGCCAAACGCGAAACTTCTTAAAAATACCGGGGAGTTATAGCTATGATGGGCATGACGAAAGAAGTTCCTGGTGGAGGATTTGCCGAATCGAGTGATTGAAGACAGCCGGAAGTCCGGAATAGGGCCTATGGGCAAAACTTCTGGTCAGCCAACTTTAGGTGAAATGCCAAAGTGAAGAAAACGTTGCTGAGCCAGACATGAACCTGGAAAAAACCGGGGGGCGCGCCTTGACCGGCGGGCCTCTTTCATTTATAATATAAAAGATTTCGCTTATTGCCATTGCTCCTAAAATTAGCTATAATTTACTAAAATAATTAGCTAAATGGGGCAAATATTATGCAACAGGAAAGTCTGAGTCTCCTGGCATTTCAAAAAAGGTTTAGGACCG
>Ga0315281_10000456_pt1 | contig 56692 bp, 49 predicted proteins | sample YL17G07_0_MG_FD_204540 | JGI IMG/M metagenome (GOLD analysis project Ga0315281, IMG submission 204540) | Sediment microbial communities from Yellowstone Lake, YNP, Wyoming, USA - YL17G07_0 | ecosystem: Environmental > Aquatic > Freshwater > Lake > Sediment | place: USA: Wyoming | collected...
AAAACGCTATTGAGATCGAAGTTGCTCACGGAATGCTACCTTGAAAGTTTCGAACCGCCCAAACCTAAGACTTTCTCTAATCCTGCGAAGGGTGTCAAGGTAAAAGTGCAGGTTATGCAACGTGTTAAGGGTCGCCGCGTTGATCTCGTTGACGGCGTACAGATGCCGCAAATACGCCCGTGAGAACGTCCGGCACGTGTAGCAGTCGCACGCGGGATCGACTGGCCCCTCGTCTTCCGCGTACTGCGCGTTCTTGATATTGATGCGGCCCCGGCTCGTGAACAGCTGGCCGTTCCGCGCATTTCTCGTCGGCAGCACGCAATCGAACATGTCGATGCCGCGAGCCACGGCGTCGACGATGTCCTCGGGAGTGCCGACGCCCATGAGATACCTGGGACGGTCGGCCGGAAGAAACGGCGTCGTCTGCGAGACGATGTCGTGCATCACGTCCGGCGGTTCGCCCACGCTCAAGCCGCCGATCGCGTAGGCCTCGAAGCCCACCTCGACGGTCGCCTTCGCGCTCTCCTCTCGAAGATCCGGATGTACGCCGCCCTGGACGATGCCGAACTGCGCCTGCCCGGGATTGGTCGAAATGACGCCGGGCACGCGCCCGTCCCTGAGCGCCAGAAACCGAGCGCGCGCGCGCGAGGCCCACCGCAGCGTCCGCTCCATCGACGCGCGGACGGCGGACGCGTCGGCCGGCAGCGCGAGGCATTCATCGAGCGCCATGCTGATGTCCGAGCCGAGCCGCGCCTGGATGTCGACCGCCTTTTCCGGCGTCAGCAGGTGTTCGGAGCCGTCGAGGTGCGAGCGGAAGCGCGCGCCTTCTTCCGTAATGGTGCGGCGATCGGCGAGGCTGAACACCTGGTAGCCGCCGCTGTCGGTGAGGATGGGCTTGGTCCAGCCGATGAAACGATGCAGCCCGCCGCGGCGCGCAATCAGATCGTCGCCCGGGCGCAAATAGAGATGATAGGTGTTGCTCAGCAGGATCTGCGCGCCGACGGACTCGAGATCGCGATGCGTGACGCCTTTGACGGCACCCTGCGTCCCGACGGGCATGAACGCCGGCGTCTCGACGTCGCCGTGCGCGGTGGACAACACGCCCGCGCGCGCGCGTCCCTCCGCGTGCGTGACCCGGAAACCAAACGACACGTGTTAAGTTTAGTCGAGTGAAAAAACTGCGTGTCGGCGTGATTTACGGCGGCCGATCCGGCGAACACGAAGTCTCGCTGGCGTCCGCGGCCGCGGTGTTTCAGAACCTCGATCCCGAGCGGTATCTGCCGGTCGCCATCCTGATAGAAAAGGACGGCCGCTGGGCGCTCCCTGCGAGGCCGCCGTCCATCGCCGTCGCCGCCGACATCATTCACGCCGGCAAGAAAGAACTGCGGGAGCCCTCACGTGAGGCGCATCTGGTCGCGCATCCGGGCGGCGACACGCTGATGACCGTCGACCGGAGCGGCGAGGGCGCGGTCGTCGCCGGCCTCGGCCTCGACGTGGTCTTCCCGGTGCTGCATGGACCCTACGGGGAAGACGGGACGGTGCAGGGCCTGCTCGAACTCGCGAACGTGCCATACGTCGGCGCCGGCGTCCTCGCCTCGGCCGTCGGCATGGACAAGGCGGTCATGAAGATGATCTTCGCCGCCAGCGGCCTGCCGATCTGCGACTACCACGTGTTTCTCGGGCGCGACTGGCGCCGCGACGAACGCGCCGTGATGCACACGATCGCGACGACGCTCGGGTTCCCCGTCTTCGTCAAGCCGGCCAACCTCGGGTCGAGCGTCGGCATTTCCAAGGCGCGCCACGCCACGGAGCTTCGCGCCGCCATCGAACTCGCCGCCGAGTTCGATCGCAAGATCGTCGTCGAGGCCGCGGTGCCGAACGCGCGAGAGATCGAATGCTCCGTCATCGGCAATGACGATGCGGAGGCCTCGGTGCCCGGCGAGGTAGTGCCGTCGCGCGAGTTCTACGACTACGAGGCGAAGTACCTGGACGGGGGATCGAAGCTGCTGATTCCGGCGCCGCTGACCGAGGCGCAGACGGCCGATGTCCGCCGGCTCGCGCTCGCGGCCTTCAAGGCCATCGACGGCGCCGGCATGGCGCGCGTCGATTTTCTGCTCGCGGGCGACAGCGGCCTCCTGTATCTCAACGAGGTGAACACGATCCCCGGCTTCACCACGATCGGGATGTATTCGAAGATGTGGGCGGCCAGCGGGCTTGCGTTTCCGGCGCTGCTCGATCGGCTGATCGCGCTGGCACTCGAACGTCATGCTGAAAAGCAGCAGCGCCGCACCAGCATGTAAGCCGGGATTCGGGATGTGGGCCCCGGGATTCGCCGCCGCGATCCTGATCGTTCTATGCGCGGCGCCAGGCGAGGCTGCACTGACGGGAAGCGACCGGCTCGCGGCCGTCTACGACTCGATCCTGTCCGCCCAGTTCGACCGCGCCGACGCGCAAGTCAGGGAGACGTGCCCGCCGGCGCCCGCGGAGGCGTGCCAGGTGCTGGGCGTCGTGTCGCTGTGGTGGCGGATTCAGATCGATCCCGACAATCGCACACGCGACCGGCTCTTGAACGAGCGCGCCCGAATGTCGGTGAGCGCGGCGGAGGCGTGGACGAAGCGCGACCCGAAAAACGCGGAGGCCTGGTTCTATCTGGCCGGATCGTACGCGCCGCTCGTGCAGTGGCAGGTGCTGCGCCGAGAACGCATCGGGGCGGCCCGCAACGGCAACCGCGTCCGTGAGGCGCTCGAAGAAGCGCTGCGGCTCGATCCGAACATGGCCGACGCGCACTTCGGCATCGGCATCTATGAGTACTACGCCGACGTCGCGTCAGCCGCGGCGAAGGTGTTCCGCTGGCTGCTCTGGCTTCCCGGCGGCGATCGCGTGAGAGGCCTGCAGGCGATCGACAAGACGCGGCGGAGCGGCGACGTGCTGCGCGCCGAAGCGGACTATCAACGGTACGTGATCGACATCTGGTACGAGCGCACACCCGACGAGGCGCTCGCGATCCTGCGATCGCTCGACGCGCGCTATCCCACCAACCCGCTTTTCCTCCAGCGCATCGCCGAGTTCTACAGCGACTACCTGCATGACAAGAACGCGAGCGCGGCCGCGTGGCAGACGCTCATCGATCGCGCCGCGCGCGACCGTGTGTACGATTCAGCGCGTGTGGCGGCGGTCGCGGAGCGGCGGCGGCGGGCACTTTTTTGACTTTTGATCGCACTTTGTGCTTGACATCGAAATTCCGGTGTCCATAATCTACATTTGGTATGAGGATGGCTTGCTGAAGCTATCCCTTGTGCCTGTGCAAGACGCGCGCGGATGCTCGAGTGAGCGTGCCAGGCGGCAGCCACTGGCGATGCAGGTCGCGCGTGAAACCCAGATGAAGGGGGGGATACAAGACAATGGCGAAGAAAGCCAAGGGCGGGAAGAAGAAGGCCGGCAAGAAGCGCTAAGCCAGCCTCGCCCGCAATAAAAAGAAGGGGGCCATCGTGGCCCCCTTTTTAATTTTCCCCGCCGATCATCTGCTCGCCGTCCCAGACCCGAATGCGGCGAATCACGTCGTTCTGCTGAATCCGATCGACCACGTCCATGCCGTTGACGACGCGACCGATGACCGTGTACTTCGCGTCGAGGTGCGGTTGCGGTGAGTGCGTGATGAAGAACTGGCTCCCGCCGGTGTCTGCCCAGTCGAGCGCGATGCCGACCGTTCCCCGGAGGTAGGGCCGCTCGCTCGGTTCGTCGCGCATGGTGTAGCCGGGCCCGCCTTCCCCGTCGCCGCGAGGATCGCCGCCCTGAATGACGAAGTTGGGCACGACGCGGTGGAACGTCAGGCCGGTGAAGAAGCCCTTCCTCACGAGCGACACGAAATTATCGATCATCAGCGGCGCGTCGAGCACGGCCAGCTCGAACTGAATGGTCCCGCGATCGGTGTCGATGAACGCCTGCGTCGAGACTTTCGGGTTGACGAGGCCCGGCGCCTGATACCCCTCGGGCGCGATCCGGGTCGGCGCGGGCCGGATTTTCGCAAGGGCGTCACTCGCCGGCTCGGCCTGCCGGAGGAGCGTGGCCGCGCGGACGCGGACCGCCCAGTCTTTGTCCGCGAGCGCCGCGTCGAGGAGAGACCGCGCCACGGTGATGCCGTACTTCGAGAAGGCCTCGATGGCGGCGGCGCGGGCGACGTACGTCGCGTCGCGCAGCGCGAACTGGTAGGCCGCGGGCAGCGCCTGTGCGCCGGCGGGCAGGCGCAGGTCGCCGATGCCGCTCGCCGCCGTCGCCCGCACCACCGGGTCGTCCGACTTGAGGTGATCGAGAAGGATGTCGCCCGCCGCCGGTGCGTTCAACTTCACAAGCGAGGTCAGGACGGCCGCAATCACGCGCTGGTCGCCATCGCTCGCCATCGACGACAGACGCGGCAGCGCGCTCTGGCGCGGCAGCGTGCCGAGGAGCGCCGCCAGCGCCGCGCGGACATGCCAGTCCGGGTCCGGATCGAGGCTCGAAAGAATCGTGACGAAATCCTCCGGCGCCACGGCCGCGGCCGACTTGAGCGCCGCCGCGCGGATCAGGGGATCGCGATCGCCCAGAAGATCGATGAGCGCGTCCGCGACAGCCGGAGCGCGAATGCTGCCGAGCGCGGTGACCGCTTCGAGCCGGACCGGCGGCGGCACGTCGCGCGCCTGCACCAGAGCGAGCAGCGGCTGCGCGGCAGCGGCGTCGCCGATCCGCCCGAGCGCGCGAATGGCTTCGACCTGCACGCCGGAGTCGCGCGATGTCACGAGCGGCACGATGACGCCGACCGCGGCCCGATCTTTCAGCGCGCCCAGGCCCTTCACCGCAAACGCGCGCGTATAAGGATCGGACTCCTTCGCCAGCGCCAGCAGCGCGGCCGACGCGCGCCGGTCTTCGAGGCGCTGCAGCGCGAACGCGACCGGCCACCACGTCGTGCGCGGCTTGCCGGCGGGATCGATCACGGCGGCCGCCAGCTGGTCGTACGCCTTGAGCCTCGTCAGCGCGAAGACGCCGAGCCGGAACGCCGCGGCCGGCGTATCCCGTCGTGCTTCGTCGACATCGCCCGGCGGCGGCGCGAGCGCGCCTGACTGCACGACCGCCGACACCATTTTTCCAATCGGTTCGGCGGCGGCAACATCGCCCACCAGGCCGAGCGCTTCCGCCGCGCTGCCCTGCACCAGCGGCGTCGGATCGCCAAGCGCCGCGATCAGCGGATCGCGCGCCGTGCGGTCGCCAATCAGGCCGAGCGCGAACGCCGCCATCTGACGGACTTCCGAGTCGCCGTCCCTCAGCAGCTCCGCGAGCGGAGGCACACCCGCCGCAAGACCGACGCGGCCGACCGCCAGCGCCGCGCGCCGGCGAATGCGCGCCTCGGGATCGGCCAGCATCCGCACAAGGTCCGCAGACTCGGATGCAGGATCCCTGAGCACGCGTGTGTCTTCGAGCTTCAGGATCCACGCCATCTTCTGCTCGAATGCCGAAAGGACCGGGGCGATCGACACGGGGGCCGGGGGAGCCGGCGGGACGCTCGCGCACGCCGACGCGCCCACGGCGATCAGCGCGATGACAATCTTCACGGGGGCGGCGACAAGACGCCGCCGCGCGGGCGCGGAGGACACGAGCGCGATGATATCATCGGCTCCGCCTTGCAGTTCCGTCACATCGCGATCGAAGGGCCCATCGGCGCGGGCAAGACGGCGCTGACCGAACGGCTCGGCACGCGGCTCGACGCGACTGTTGTCCTCGAAGAAACCGACAATCCGTTTCTCGCCGACTTCTACGCCGATCGCCCCGGCTCGGCGCTTCAGGCGCAGCTCTTCTACCTTCTCAACCGCCATCGCCAGCAGGTGTCGCTCCGTCAGACGGATCTGTTCAGCCAGATCACGGTCTGCGACTACCTCTTCGACAAGGATAAGATCTTCGCGTATCTGAATCTCGACGACAACGAGCTCTTCATCTACCAGCGCCTGTACGATCTGCTCGCGAACGACATTCCCTCACCCGATCTCGTCGTGTACCTGCAGGCGCCCACCGACGTCCTGCTGCGCCGCGTGCACAGCAAGCGCGCCGACGCCGAAGCGGTCGCGCTGCAGCCCGACGATGAGTACCTGCGGGAGTTGAACGAGGCGTACCACCACTTCTTCTTTCACTACAACGCCACGCCGCTGCTCGTCGTCGAGACCTCGCAGTTCGATTCCGAGGCGAGCGAAGAAGCGCTCGACGATCTGATCAAGCAGATTACGGCGATGGGATCGGGCACCCGCTACTACGTCCCGCGCACGAAGTAGCGCGCCTTGGTGGTAAGCTGAACCTTCATGGCCTGGTTCAAGAAGGCCCGCAAGCCCATCGCGGCCGCGAAAGACAAATCGAGCCGCGTCCCCGAAGGCCTGTGGGTCAAGTGCGCCGGCTGCTCGCAGGCGATCTACCACAAAGAGCTCGCGACAAGTCTCAATGTCTGCCCCAAGTGCGGACACCATTTCCGCATCGGCGCCGCTGAGCGGCTGAAGACACTGTTCGATGAGCCGCACTGGACCGAATATGATCGCGGGCTTGTCTCCACCGATCCGCTGTCCTTCACCGACACCAAGCCGTACCGCGCGCGCCTCGAAGCGAGCATCGAAGCGACGGGACTGAAAGACGCGATCATCACCGCGTCCGGCCGCATCGACGGCATCGAGACGATGGTCGCGGCGATGGAGTACGCGTTCATCGGCGGCAGCATGGGCGTCGTCGTCGGCGAGAAGATCACGCGCGCGATCGAGCGGGCGATCGACCGGCGCCTGCCCGTCGTCATCGTCTGCTGTTCGGGCGGCGCGCGCATGATGGAAGGCGCGCTCTCGCTGATGCAGATGGCGAAGGTGTCGGGCGCGCTCGCGCGGCTCGACAAGGCGCGGCTGCCGTACATCTCCGTCCTCACCGATCCGACGACCGGCGGCGTGACGGCGAGCTTCGCGATGCTCGGCGATCTGAACATCGCCGAACCGAAAGCGCTGATCGGCTTCGCCGGCCCCCGCGTCATCGAGCAGACGATTCGCCAGAAGCTTCCTGAAGGGTTTCAGCGCAGCGAGTTCCTTCTCGAAAAAGGCATGGTCGATCTCGTTGTCGATCGGCGCGAGATGAAGGCCGCCATCGCGAAAGCGCTGCGTTTCATGGGCGCGGCGTCCGTGCAGCCGGCCGCGGCCGCCGCGGGCGAGACCGCCGCGCAGCGATAGTTGGACTCGCTCTCCTACCTCTTCAGCCTCGAACAGTTCGGCATCAAGTTCGGGCTCGCCAGCATCCGGGCGCTGCTCGCGCGGCTCGGCAACCCCGACCACGCGTTTCGATCGATCCACGTGGCCGGGACCAACGGCAAGGGCTCGGTCACGGCCATGGTCGACAGCGTGCTTCGCCGCGCCGGACACCGGTCGGCGCGCTACACCTCGCCACACCTGATCGATTTGTCCGAGCGTTTCGTGGTCGACGGCCGGGCGGTCGCCACCGCTGAACTGGCGCGTGCGGCCGAGGACGTGCGGCAGGCGATCGAGGCGGCGATTGCCGACGGCACGCTGTCGGCGAAGCCGACGTTTTTCGAGGCGACCACGGCCATGGCGTTCGACATGTTCCGCCGCGCGGGCGTCGAGTTTGCCGTGGTCGAAGTCGGCCTCGGCGGGCGGCTCGACTCGACGAACGTGATCGATCCGATCGTGACGGCGATCACGTCGATTGACTTCGACCACCAGCAGTATCTCGGCAACACTTTGGCGGAGATTGCGGGTGAAAAAGCCGGCATCATCAAGCCCGGCGTGCCGGTCGTGGTCGGCGACGTCGCGCCGGACGCATTCGCCGTCATCGAACGCATCGCCCGCGAGCGCGGCGCGGCGCTGATTCGCGCGGGCGCCGCCGCGCGCGACTACGGGCCCATTCGCCTCGGGTTGCGCGGTGAACATCAGCGGGCAAACGCGCAAGTCGCGATGCGTGTGCTCGAGACGCTCGAACGGATCGGCGTCACCATCGGCACGGAGGCCATCGTCGACGGCTTGACGAATGTCACATGGCCGGGCCGGCTCGATCATCGGACGCTGTCGAACGGGCGCGAGATCGTCCTCGACGCCGCGCACAACCCGGCCGGGGCGTCGGCGCTGGCGTCCTACCTGCGGTCGCTCGGCGGACCGCCGCCGACGCTCGTCTTCGGCGCCATGCGGGACAAGGACGTCGATGGCATGCTGACGGTGCTGCTGCCGGCGGTGGGCCGGGTGATTGTCACGCGGCCGTCGAATCCGCGCGCGGCGGATCCTGAAGCGCTGGCGTCGCGGATCCGCGCGCTCCAGCCTTCGCTCGCCGTCGAGGTCGTCGCGTCGCCCGGCGACGCGGTTGCCAGGGCGGCGCGAACGCTCGCGCTCGTCGTCGTCGCCGGATCGATCTTCCTGCTCGGGGACGTCATGCGGGAAATTGGTGCATGATGCTGAAGGTGCGAGCAACCGTCATCGTGATCGCGTGCCTCGTCGCGGCCGGCGTGCGCCCCGCCGCCGCCCAGGACCAGATCGCCGGCATCGACAGCATCGTCGCGAAGATCCAGCGCTATATCGGCCAGAACCATCGTCAGCTGATCGAAAACGTCGAGCTCAAGCTGGGCGACACGATGCTGTACGCCGACGAGGTCGAAGTCTTCACCGACGAAGACCGGCTGGTCGCGCGCGGCAACGTCGCGCTCGTGCAGACGACAAACCGCATCACCGCGGACAGCGCGGAATTCAACTACAAGACGAAGCTCGGCACGTTTCACGTCGCGTACGGCATCGCCAGCATCAAGCCGCAGATCCAGCAGGCCGCGCCGGGCGCCATTGTCGTGCCGACCGCGACCAATCAGGATACGGACGTGATTTTCGTCGGCCAGATCGTCGAGAAGATCGGTCCCCGCAAGTACAAGATCACGAAAGGCGGTTTCACGACCTGCGTGCAGCCGACGCCGCGCTGGCAGTTGACCGCCGACACGCTGGTGCTGAACATCGAGCACTACACGTTCCTGCGCAATGCTGTGTTCAGCGTCAAGGGCGTGCCGCTCCTCTACACGCCCATCCTGTACTACCCGACGAAGAAAGACGACCGCGCGACCGGTTTCCTGATTCCGACACTCGGGCAGACCACGCTGCGCGGCGAGTCGATTCACAACGCGTTCTTCTGGGCGCTGGGCCGCAGCGATGACCTGACGCTCATGCACGACTGGTTTTCGAAAACGGGCCAGGGCTACGGATCGGAGTATCGATACAACTTCGCCGGCCTCTCGAACGGCAACATCCGCGCGCATGTGCTCAAGGAACACGGCGCCGACTACGCGCAGGATGACGGCAGCGTGTTTACCAGGCCGGGGACCACGACGTACGAAATCCACGGCACGGCCACCCAGATGCTGCCGCAACGAATCCTCGCGCGCGGGCGCGTCGAGTACTTCTCGAGCATCGCCGAGATGCAGTCGTTCACCATGAACTACACCAACGCGTACCTGAACCAGCGATCGTTCGGCGGCAACGCCGTCGGCGCGTGGGGCGCGTACTCGATGAATGCGACCGTCGACCACACCGAATATTTCTCGAGCACGACGGCATCGGCGACGTCCGGCAACTGGCCGAAGATCTCGCTCAATCGGAATGAGAAGCTCATCCCCGGCACGCCGCTCTATTTTGCCGCCAGCGGAGAGTACGCGGGCCTCCTGCGCAGCGCGCGCGACACCGGTAATCCGGTGAACGACTACTCGCAGGACGTCTCGCGCCTGGATCTCAATCCGCAGATCCGCTTTCCGTTCAAGAAGTGGCAGTGGTTCACGGTGAACTCGACGCTCGCCTGGCGCGACACGCACTACTCGCGCAGCCTGGCCATCGATCCGGTGACAAACGCCACGAAGACCGCGGAGAGCGATCTGAACCGCCGCTTCTTCACGATGCAGGCGCAGGTGCTGGGTCCCGTCTTCAACAGAGTGTGGGACACGCCGGACAACGGCTACGCCGAGAAGTTCAAGCACTCGGTCGAGCCGTTTCTGAACATCATGCGCACCTCGTCAGTCGACAACTTCAACCAGATCATTCAAATCGACGGCACCGACACCATCGTGGGCGGGACGACGCAGTACGCGTATGGCATCAACAACCGCTTCTATGCGAAGCGGCCGCTCGGACCCGGCCTGCGCAGTCAGCCGCGGGAAATTCTCGACGTGCAGGTGACGCAGACCTACTACTCGAACTCGCAGGCGTCGCAGTACGACTCGCGCTATGCGACGAGCTCGAACACCGCCGCCGCGAACAACTTCTCGCCGATCCTGATTTCCGTGCGCGGCATGCCGACCAACGACATCAACGCGACCGCGAGCATCGAGATCGACAGCAAGTATCTTGCGCTGCGCCAGGTGTCGGCCGGCGGCAGCTACTCATGGACGGGACGCGTGCAGACGACGGCGAGCTGGAGCAAGCGCGCGTACATCCCGCAGCTCCTTGGCTTCGACGATCCGGCCAACCTGACGCAGGCCATTACCGCGCAGTCGAACGTCCATGCGAAGGACAACAAATTCGGCGGCATCTACTCATTCAGCTACGACGTCCTGCTCGGACGGATGCTGAACCAGCGGATGTCCGGATTCTACAATTCGCAGTGCTGCGGCGTCGCCTTCGAATTTCAGACGTTCAACTACGGCGGCATCACCGCGGGCCTGCCCGTCGCCGCCGACCATCGCTTCTTCATGTCGTTCACGCTCGCGGGCCTCGGCAACTTCTCCCCGTTCAACGGCGCGATGAGCGGGATGACACGGTGACCATTCTCATCACGGGCGCGGCGGGATTCGCCGGCAGCCATCTGGCCGATCTTCTCGGCGCCAGCGGAGCGGACATCGTCGCGTGGCATCGGCCCGGCCCCGAGGCGCCGCCGGCGCGACCGGGCGTCCGCTGGCAGGCGGTCGACATCGTCGACCCGGACGCGGTCCGCACGGCCATCGCATCGGTGAAGCCGACGGCCGTGTATCACTGCGCCGGCGCGGCGCATGTCGGCAAGTCGTGGGAACACACCACGCCCACGTTCGAGATCAACGTCCGCGGCACGCACAATCTGCTCGAAGGCCTGCGCCGGGCCGGATTGCGATCGAAGGTCCTCATCCCGAGCTCGGCGATGGTGTACCGGATCTCGGACGAGGCGATGACCGAGGACCAGCCGCTCGTCCCTCACAGTCCGTACGCGCTGAGCAAGCTCGCACAGGAGATGACCGGCCTTCGCGCGCGTGCGGACGGCCTGCACGTGACGATCGCTCGGTCGTTCAACCACGTTGGCCCGCGGCAGGATCCGTTCTTCGCGGCGTCGGGGTTTGCGCGCCGGATTGCGGACATCGAGGCCGGACAATTTGAGCCGGAACTCGCGGTCGGCAATCTCGAGGCGCGCCGCGACATCCATGACGTGCGCGACACCGTGCGTGCGTATCAGATGATCCTGGAGCACGGCGCCGATGGACGTGCGTATAACGTGTGCTCGGGCCGCGCCATTTCGATTGGGGCGCTGCTCGACAAGCTGCTCGCGCACGCACGCGTCCCGATCAACGTTCGCGTCGATCCCGCGCGCTACCGGCCCAATGACGTGCCGCTGCTTCTGGGCGACCCGACGCGCCTGACGACCGAACTCGGCTGGCTGCCCGAGATCTCACTCGACCAGACTCTCGAAGATTTGCTCGCTTATTGGCGAAGCCCGCGGCCCTGAAAGGGCCGCTCTCCGTACGTGGTTTGAGGTATCATCGCTGGCGAACAAAAGGCGAAGATGCCAAGCACGCTCTTTCTTCTTGGGACACGCCAGCCGACGACGCGGCAGATTGCGAACGCTATTAAAGAAGGTGGGACCTCGACCGCCCTGGCGGGCGCCGACCATCGCGCAGACGATGCGACCTACCAGGAAGTGACGTGCCGGTCGGCGCTCAATCGCGTCGCGGGGATGCCGTTCAACTGGACGCTCAATCCGTACCGCGGCTGCACGCACGGCTGCCACTACTGCTTCGCCCGCCGCTATCACTCGCAGTTCGAGATGAATTCGAGCGACGACTTCGCCTCCGTGATTCTCGTGAAGACGAATCTTGTCGACGTGCTTGCCCGCGAAGTCGATCGCCCGTCGTGGAAGCGCGAGCGCGTCGCCGTCGGCACCGCGACCGATCCGTACCAGCCGATCGAGGGGCACTACAAACTCACGCGGCGGGCGCTCGAAGTGCTCGCGCGCGCGCGGACCTCCGCCGGCATCATCACGAAAGGGCCGATGGTCGTTCGCGACAAAGACGTGCTCGGCGATCTGACCAGAGCCGCCGGCTGCACCGTCTACGTCAGCGTGCCGTCGATCGACGAAGACGCCTGGCGCACGCTCGAGCCCGGCGTCGCGCCGCCGATGCAACGGCTGCGCGCGGTCCGCGAGTTGATTGACGCCGGCATCAACGCCGGCGTGCTGATGGCGCCGATTGTTCCGGGCTTTACCTCGTCGCGGCGCAAGGTCGAAGCCACGATCAAGGCGATTGCCGACCATGGCGCGCGCTTCGTCGGCTGCGCCGTCATGCACCTCGAGGACGGCACCCGCGATCACTTCTTCAGATTTCTCGAGCAGAGCTTTCCGTCGATGCTGCCGGGGCTGACGAGGCTGTACGCGAAGAAGCATGCACCCGCCGCATACCGCAAGGAAGTCGAGGCGATGGTGCGCGTGCTGCAGGCTCGCTACGGACTGGATACTCGCGGTAAGGCGCCTGGCACGGCGCCTGAGCCGGAGGACGACGCCGCGGCGCTGCCGCAGCAGGTCGGCTTCGCGTGGTGAATTACTGGTGCGGGTGCAGGAGCGCTTCGACGCGGTCCTTCGTCGGAGGGTGGCTGCTGAAGAGCCCGGTCAGGCCGCTGACTGAAAACGGTTTGATGATGAACATGTGCGCCGTGGCCGGATTCGCATCGAGCGGCACGGCCTTCGAGGCCGCCTCGAGCTTCTGCAGCGCGCTCACCAGGCCTGTCGGCGTGCCGGCGATCGAGGCGCCGCCCGCGTCGGCATCGTACTCACGCGAGCGCGAGATGGCCATCTGAATGAGCATCGCCGCGATCGGCGCGAGGATGATGGTAGCCAGGAGCGCAATCGGGTTGCCCCGGCGGTCGTCGTCTCTGCCGCCGCCGAAGAACATCGCAAAGCGCGAGATCATCATGATCGCCGCCGCAAGTGTCGCGGCCACCGAGCTTGTCAGAATGTCGCGGTTCTTGACGTGCGCCAGCTCATGGGCCAGCACGCCTTCAAGCTCCTCGTCGGTCAGCAGCTGGAGAATGCCTTCTGTCGCCGCCACCGCCGCGTGCTCGGGACTGCGTCCGGTCGCAAACGCGTTCGGCGACTGCTGGGGGATGATGTAGCAGCGCGGCTGGGGCAGTCCCGCGCGCTGCGCCAGCTGCGAGACGATGCGGACGAGCCGGCTGTCGGGCTCGGCTTCGCGAGCGCCGTACATCCGAAGGACGATCTTGTCCGAAAACCAGTACGACACGAAGTTCGTCAGCGCGGCAAACATGAACCCCAGTACGAGGCCCTGCGCCCCGCCCAGCGCCTCGCCGATGAGCAGCAGCAGCGCGCTGAGCACGCCAAGCAACATCGCCGTCTTGAACGTATTGTTCATATCTTCTCTATCCTATAATCGAACCCATGAGCCCTGCTGTTATGACGCTGCTCGCGGTGCTGGCGTTCGGTCAGACACCGCAGCCGGTTCCGCAGCCGAGAGGCGGCAGGACGAGCCAGCCGGCGCGTCCCGCGGCGCCGCCTCCTGCAACGGCCACGATCCCGGCGCCTCAGCCGCCGGCGTCCGCAGCGCCGCCGCCGGCAGCGGCGCCGGCAAGCACGGCCGAAGCCGCGCCCACCGAAGCGGCGCTCGGCGTCCCGGTGTTTCCCAACGCGCAGTTCATCGCGTCGTACAACGCCGGCCGCGGCCAGCGCTATTACATCTTCGGCACCGCCGCGTCATTCGTCGATCTCGTGAACTACTACAGAACGACGCTCAAGCAGCGGGGAGAGTTGACGTACGACGTGCCGGCAACGCACGAGTTCGATGTCGGCCGGTTCGACGAAGATCGGATGGCGTTTCCGCCGGGCGTGGTGATTAAGGACTTCCAGTCGGACGTCTCGCAGGGCTACCCGAATCCGAAACCGGGCGGCCAGCCCGCCCGGTTTCCAACGATTATCCAGATTGTTCCTGTGCAGAAGTAGAGCGGCCCTTTCAGGGCCGCGGCTTACGCCTGCTCGACGTAAATCTCGCCGCGCTTCCTGAACTCGAGCGACTTCTCTTCCATCCCCTTCGCCGCTTCCTCCCGGACCTGCTGTGTCAGCTCCATGGAGCAGAACTTCGGCCCGCACATCGAGCAGAAGTGCGCGACCTTCGCGCCGTCGGCCGGCAACGTCTCGTCGTGATAGGCGCGCGCCGTGACCGGATCGAGCGCGAGGTTGAACTGGTCTTCCCAGCGGAACTCGAACCGCGCTTTCGACAGCGCATCGTCCCACTCGCGCGCGCGCGGATGACCCTTGGCGAGATCGGCGGCGTGCGCCGCGATCTTGTACGCGATGACGCCCGCCTTCACGTCATCTCGATTCGGCAGACCCAGGTGTTCCTTCGGCGTGACGTAGCAGAGCATCGCCGTGCCGTACCAGCCGATCATCGCCGCGCCGATCGCCGAGGTGATGTGGTCGTACCCCGGCGCGATGTCCGTCGTCAGCGGGCCGAGCGTGTAGAAGGGCGCCTCGGCGCACCACTCGAGCTGCTTCTCCATGTTCTCTTTGATGAGATGCATGGGCACGTGGCCGGGCCCTTCGTTCATCACCTGGACGTCGTACTCCCACGCGATCTTCGTCAGCTCGCCCTGCGTCTTGAGCTCCGCGAATTGCGGTTCGTCGTTGGCGTCGGCAATGGAACCCGGCCGGAGGCCGTCGCCGAGCGAGAACGAGACGTCGTACGCGCGCATGATCTCGCAGATCTCGCGGAAGTGCGTGTACGTGAAGTTCTCCTGGTGGTGCGCCAGGCACCACTTCGCCATAATCGATCCGCCGCGCGAGACGATGCCCGTCATGCGGCGCGCGGTCATCGGGATGTAGCGCAGCAGCACGCCCGCGTGGACCGTGAAGTAGTCCACGCCCTGCTCGCACTGCTCGATGAGCGTGTCGCGATAGACTTCCCACGTCAGATCTTCCGGGCGACCGCCGACTCTTTCCAGCGCCTGATAGATCGGCACCGTGCCGATGGGCACGGCCGAGTTGCGCACGATCCACTCGCGCGTCTCGTGGATGTTCTTCCCTGTCGAGAGATCCATCACCGTGTCGGCGCCCCACAGCGTTGCCCACTGCAGCTTGGCGACTTCCTCGTCGATGGACGACGAGACGGCCGAATTGCCGATGTTCGCGTTGATCTTCACCAGAAAGTTGCGGCCGATGATCATCGGCTCGAGCTCGAGATGGTTGATGTTCGACGGGATGATGGCGCGGCCGCGCGCGACCTCGTCGCGGACGAAATCGGCCGGCAGCCCCTCACGCAGCGCGATGAACTCCATCTCGGGCGTGATCTCGCCCTTGCGTGCGTAATGCAGCTGCGTCACGCACGCATCGGTCTTCCTGCAGCCCACCCAGCCCGCGCGCAGCTTCGGCAGCCCGTTCTTGACGTCATGGCCCTGCGGGCCGCTGGTGTCGTACACGCGGATGGACGACTTGCCGCTCTCGAGGACGATCTCGCGCACCGGGACGCGGACGCCCTGCGGGCCGTCGACGAGGATTTTTGTCGAGTTAGGATACGCCGAACTGAACTCTGACATGCCGCTCTCCCTTCGCCGGTTTGAACCGGATCAGGTTCCAAGGGTTTGCTCTCAATCCCGTACGGGATACCCCTGGCGGGTTAAAAGGCGACTATATCAAAGCGCGGAGGGCGGAGGGCAAGAAGCTGCCGACGTTTTCCGTCCGGACACCGTTCGATGGCGTAGCGGAAGGTCGTGCGCGGGATCCGGCGGACGTTCGCGCGCAAATAGCGTTCGAGCCGGGCCGCATCGGCCCGGCCGGCCTCGCGCAGCATCCAACCGACCGCTTTCTGGATGAGATCTTCCGAATCGGCGTGCAACCGCTTCGCGACGCCATAGACCCGGTCGAGCTGCATTCCCTTGTTCGCAAACCCAATCAATCCGACGGCCGACGCGCGGCGGACCCACATGTTTCGGTCACGCGACCAGCCCGCCACCTGCCGCGCCAGCTCCGGATGCACGACAAGCAGCGGACGAATCAGATACCCGCAAATCGAATCCGTCGTCGCCCAGTTGGCCGAATGATTCAACGCCAGCCAGCGCTTCCATCGAAGGAGGAGCCGTGGCGAGAATCCCCTGCGATACCTGGCCACAACCTCGATGCCGACCGCCTTCACTTCGAGATAGCGATCCGGCATCAGTAGATCCGCAAACGCCATCGCGTCGTCCAGTGTCCACCGGTCGCGCTGCGCCTCCCAGATCGATCGCGCCAGCGCGCGCATCGGCGTCGCACCCGTGTTGTAGAACCCGAGATTGTGCTCGCCGCGGAAGTACCGGCTCGCGTCGAAGTCGCCGGCGGGACGCGCCAGCCGCTTCAGCTCCCGTTTCGCCGCCGCCGCGGCGGCGGCTACAGTTTTCTGAGGACGAAACATTTCAGGTAATACGTCTCGGGGACGCCGAGCAGCACAGGATGATCGCGGCCCTGCATCCGCTTCTCGACGACGGTCACGGTCGCCAGCGCGTCGACGGCCGCTTCGTAGACGATCTCCGCAAACATCCCCTCGTTGATGTTGTACGAACAGCTGCACGTCACCAGCGTGCCGCCGTGGTTGAGCAGCTTCAGCGCGCGGAGGTTGATCTCCTTGTACCCGGCGGTCGCGTTCGCGACCGCGGCCTTGTTCTTGGCAAACGCCGGCGGGTCGAGGACGATCGCGTCGAAGCGCTCGCCGAGCCGGTCCAGGCCGCGCAGCTCGTCGAAGACGTTGCCCACGCGCGCGTCAATCGTGACGCCGTTTGCCGCGGCGTTCTTCTTCACGTGCGCGATCGCGTCTTCCGACACGTCGAACGCAATCACGTCGCGGCACCGGGGCGCAAGCGCCAGCGCGAAGCCGCCGTGGTAGGTGAAGCAGTCGAGCAACCGTCCGTGCGCGTACCGCGCCGCGGCGGCGCGGTTCTCGCGCTGATCGAGAAACAAGCCGGTCTTCTGTCCGTGCCTGAGGTCGACGTCGTACCGCACGCCGTTTTCGGTGACGGCGACGGCCTCGGGCACGTCGCCGGCCAGCACCTCGACTTTCTGCTCGAGGCCTTCGAGCGATCGCGTCCGCGGATCGTTGCGCGCGAGAATGCCTTTAGGCTGCGCGACGTCCTGCAACACGGACACCACCAGGGACAGCAGCTTGTCGGCGCCCTGCGACAGCGTCTGGACCACGAGGTAGTCGCCGTAGCGATCGACGACCACCGACGGCAGCAGGTCGGCTTCGCCGTGGATCAGGCGGTACGCCGTCGCGTCAATCGCCAGGCTCTGCCGAAACGCGATCGCGTCCTCGATCCGCTTCCGGATCAGGGCATCATCAGCGGGCGCGTCACCGCGCGTGAGCATCCGGAGCGCGATCTGCGAACGATCGCTGTAGAACGCCGACCCAAGCGGGCGTCCGCCCCGCAGGCTCCGGACCACGACCCGGTCACCCGGGCCGGCGGAGACGGTCTTGATGTCCGTGCGATAGATCCACGGATGCCCGGATCGAAGCCGCTCTTCGCCGCGCGCCGAGATGGTGACAGTGGGAATCATGAGGTTCAGGGTTCACCCTGAACCCCGACCCACATAGTACAATCGGTTCCCGTGCGCGTAGCGATTGGTTCGGACCACGCTGGCTTTCTTCTCAAAGAACACCTCAAGCAGACGCTGGCGAAGCTCGGTCACGCCGTCGACGATCACGGGACCGACAGCGAAACGTCCGTCGACTACCCGCCCATCTGCATGAGCGTCGGCCGCTCGGTCGCGGCCGGTAAAGCCGATCGCGGCGTCGTGCTCGGCGGCAGCGGACAGGGCGAGCAGATCGCGGCGAACAAGGTCCCCGGCGTCCGCGCCTCGCTTTGCAACGACCTGTTCACCGCGATCCTGGCGCGGCAGCACAACGACGCCAACGTCCTCGCCATGGGCGCCCGCATCGTCGCTTTTGCGCTCGCCGAAGAAATCCTCACGCTCTGGCTCACGACGGAATTTGAAGGCGGACGCCATCAGCGGCGCATCGATCAGATCAGCGCGGCGGAAAAGCGATGAAGACATCATGAATGGGTCGAACGCGATGGCCTCGCACTGGCGTCTGCTTCAGGACACCGACCCGGACATCGCGAAAGCGATTCGCGACGAATTGCACCGGCAGTCGTCGGGCCTCGAGCTCATCGCGTCGGAAAACTTCGTCAGCCGCGCCATCCTCGAAGCCGCGGGCTCGGTCTTCACTAACAAGTACGCCGAGGGCTATCCCGGCAGGCGCTACTACGGCGGCTGCGAGTACGTCGACGTCGTCGAGCGCCTGGCCATCGCCCGGGCGAAAGCGCTGTTCGGCGCCGAACACGCGAACGTGCAGCCGCACGCCGGCGCCCCCGCGAACATGGCGGTGTACTTCGCCGCCATGAAGCCCGGCGACACGGTCCTCGGACTGAATCTCGCGCACGGCGGCCATCTGACCCATGGCCATCCGCTCAACTTCTCCGGACTTCTCTATAAGGTCGTTCCGTACGGCGTGAAGAAAGACGACGAGCGGATCGATTACGACGAGATCGATCGACTCGCCGACGAGCACAAGCCGCGGATGATCATGGTCGGCGCGAGCGCCTATCCGCGCATCATCGACTTCGCGCGCATCCGCGCCGCCAGCAGGCGCATCGGCGCCGTCATGTGCACCGACATGGCGCACATCGCCGGACTCGTGGCGGCGGGTCTGCATCCCAGCCCGGTCCCGCACTCGGACTTCGTCACGACGACGACGCACAAGACGTTGCGGGGGCCGAGGTCGGGCATGGTGCTCTGCACGCAGCAGCACGCGAAGGACATCGACAAGGCGGTGTTTCCCGGGCTGCAGGGCGGACCGCTCGTGCACATCATCGCGGCGAAGGCGGTGTGCTTCAAGGAAGCCGCGGAGCCGGCGTTTGCCGAGTATCAGAAACAGATCGTCGCGAACGCAAAGACGCTCGCCGGCGCTCTGTCGAGCGCCGGCTTCCGTCTCGTCAGCGGCGGCACCGACAACCATCTGATGCTCGTCGACGTGTTTTCGAAAGGCATCACCGGGAAGCTTGCGGAAGCGGCGCTCGGGAAAGCCGGCATCACGGTCAACAAGAACGCGATCCCGTTCGATCAGAATCCGCCGATGGTGGCCAGCGGCGTCCGCATCGGCACGCCGGCCGTCACGACGCGCGGGATGAAGGAAGCGGAGATGGACACGATCGCCGGGTTCATCGCGCGCGCACTGAAGACTCCGGAAGACGACCGCGCGCTCGGCATGGTCCGGGCCGAGGTCGAAGCCCTGTGCCAGAAGTTCCCCCTGTACCCGGCCTGAGGGACAGAGTCGACGCGGTCTTTGCAGTCGACGGCCCGCTCGCCCGCACGCTCCCCGATTTCGAACCGCGCAGCGGCCAGCAGGACATGGCCGCCGCTGTCGCGCGCGTGTTCGACGGCGGCGGCGTGCTGCTCGCGGAGGCGGGCACCGGCACCGGCAAGACCCTCGCGTATCTCGTGCCGGCGATCCTCAGCGGCCAGCGCGTGCTGATCTCGACAGGCACCAAGAATCTTCAGGAACAGATCTTCTTCAAGGACATTCCGGCGCTGCGGCAGGCGCTCGACGTGCCGTTCACCGCGACGTATATGAAAGGTCGCGCGAACTACCTGTGTCTGCATCGTCTCGATCAGATCAACGACAACTCCGGTCCGGCCGCGTACGACGTGTTTCTGCCGATCGTGCGCGAGTGGGCGGCGACAACGGAAACCGGCGATCGCGCCGAGCTGCAGGATCTGCCGGAGGACGTCCCGTACTGGAATGACGTCTCGGCGACGGCCGAAACCTGCCTCGGCACCGAGTGCAGGCGCTACGAGGAATGCTTCGTCACCCGCATGCGCCAGCGCGCCGCCGAATCCGACGTCGTCATCGTCAACCACCACCTGCTCTGCGCGGACGCCGCCGTACGGAAGAGCGCGTTCGGCGAGGTGATTCCGGCGTGCAATCACGCGATTCTCGACGAGGCGCATCAGCTCGAAGACGTCGCGACGCAGTACTTCGGCGTCAGCCTCAGCACCTACCGCGTCGAGGATCTGGCGCAGGACGTCGAGCGGCTCCGCGTCGCCGGCACTGAGAAGGCGGTCGAGACGCTTCGCGATCGCGGCCGCATGTTCTTCAACGAAGTCGCGTACGCCCATCGGGGCGACGATCGCGCGCGCAGCGAGGAACGCATCCGCACGACGTCCTCGTCGCTCGCGAACGCGAGCGAAGGCGCGGCGCTCCTCGCCGGCGCCCTCGACATCATCGAGGCGACCCTTAAGCTGGTCCGGCTGAAGCCGGACACTACCGCTGACGACGATCCGGGCGCCGGCAGTGTCCGCCTTCAGGCGGACCGGACAGAACAAATCGAGGCCCTCGCGAGGCGCGCCGACGAGATGCGCGGGGACCTGCGCTTCCTGATGCGCGCGAGCGAAGCCGAGTACGTCTACTTCGTCGAATTCCGCGGCCGCGGCGTCTTCCTGCGCGCGTCGCCGATTGACGTCTCGTCGATCGTGCGCACGTTCCTCTTCGACAAGATGCGGACGACCGTGCTGACGTCGGCGACGCTCACGGTGGACGGCGGGTTCGGCTACATCAGGGACCGGCTCGGCATCCGCAGAGCGGACGAACTCCGGCTGCCGTCGGAGTTCGACTTCGAGCGCCAGGCACTCCTCTATCTGCCGCCGACGATGCCCGATCCGCGATCGCCTGAATTCGCCGCCGCCGCGGGCAGGCAGGTGATCGAGATCCTCAAACGCACGCACGGGCGCGCGTTCGTGCTGTTTACGAGCTACGCGATGCTGCGCGCCGTGCAGGGCATCGCGGAGATGGCGCTCGACTACCCGATCTTCGTGCAGGGCGCGGCGCCGCGATCGCAGCTGCTCAAACGGTTCCGCGAGACACCCCATTCGGTGCTCCTCGCGACATCGAGCTTCTGGCAGGGCGTCGACGTGGTCGGCGAGTCGCTCAGCTGCGTGATCATCGACAAGCTGCCGTTTGCCTCGCCGGGCGACCCGATCACCGCGGCGAGAATCGACGCCATCCGCGCGCGTGGCGGCGAGCCGTTCGAGGAATACCAGGTCCCCCTGGCCATCCTCGCCTTGCAGCAGGGCCTGGGCCGTCTGATCCGTCACCGGAGCGACCGCGGCGTGCTGGCCGTGCTCGATCCGCGCCTGCGGACGAAGGGCTACGGACGCCGCTTTCTCGCGTCGATTCCGCCCGCACCGGTCGTGCACGAGCTGGACGCGCTGTCGGCCTTCATGGCCGCAGATCTCGTGTAAACTGTTTCCACTTAGTAATCTGCACTTTCAGGAGGGTTCGCAATGATCCGCCGCATCTTTTGCCGGCTCGCGTGGCAGACAATTCTGGCCAGCGTCGTCGTCTTAGGGTTCGCTCTGCCGGCCGCCGCGCAGGGCATGATCACGGGCACAGTCGTCGACGTCAAGGGACAGCCCGTCGCCGACGCCAAAATCACCATCGAGCAAACCGATGGCGTGACCCGCAAGTTCGAAACCAAGAGCGACAAGAAGGGTTCGTTCATCCAGATCGGCCTGCAGTCGTCGTCGTTCAAAGTGACAGCGGAGTCGAAGGAGGGCGTCGCGGTGGCCAACACCCGCGTGAGTCAGCGCGGTCCGTCGAGCGTCAAGCTCGTGATCGGCGCCGGCGGGCCTGGCGGCGATCCGACGCTCGCGGCGCGGACGGCAGACCTGCGAAAGGCATTTGACGAGGGCGTGGCGCTCAGCCGCGCCGGCAAGTACGACGAGTCGGTCGAGTCGTTCAACAAGGCCGTCACGCTCAACCCGAACTGCCAGGACTGCTTCTACAACATCGGCTTCGCGTACGCCCAGAAGAAGGAGTACGACAAGGCCGAGGAGAACTACAAGAAGTCGCTCGCGGTGAAACCCGACTATGCCGAGGCGTACAACGGCCTCGCGAATATCTACAACGCGCAGCGCAAGTTCGATCTGGCCGCGGAGGCGAGCGCGAAAGCGTCGCAGCTGAGCGCGGCCGCGCCCGGCGCCTTGCAGGGCGGCAATGCCGACGCGCTCTTCAACGAGGGCGTCATCCTCTGGAACGGCGGCAAAATCGCCGACGCGAAAGCGAAGTTCCAGGCGGCCATTGCCGCGAATCCGAACCACGCCGAATCGCACTATCAGCTCGCCATGTCGCTCGTGAACGAAGGTAAGCTCGCCGAAGCCGGCGCCGAGTTCAACAACTACCTGAAGCTGGCGCCGGACGGCCCGAACGCCGCGACTGCAAAGGCTCTGGTCGCGCAGCTTCCGAAGTAGTGCTCGACCCCGCCGTGCTCCGCGCCCGGCTGGCGGACGTCCGCGATCGCATCGCGCGCGCCGCCGCCCGGGCCGGACGCGACCCTTCCCGGATCAGACTCCTCGCGGTTTCAAAAACATTCGGCGCCGATGCCGTGCGCGCGGCGGCGGCCGAGGGCCAGATCGATTTCGGCGAAAACAGAGTCCAGGAAGCGGAACAGAAGCGCGCGGAGACGCGCGATCTGACGATCGTCTGGCATCTCATCGGACATCTGCAGTCGAACAAGGCGAAGAAGGCCGCAGCCCAATTCGACGTCATCCACTCAATCGACAGCGCCGACCTCGTCAGGAAGATCGACGCCGCTGCGGCAGCGTTGGGGCGGACGGTCATGTTGCTGGCGCAGGCGGACCTGGCGGGCGAAGCGACGAAGCATGGCGCCCGCGAAGATGAGCTGCCGTCGATCTTCCAGGCAGCCGCAGGCTGCGCGGCGGTCAAGATGTCGGGGCTGATGATCATCCCGCCGGCCGTCGACGACCCCGAGAACGTCAGGTCCTGGTTCAGGAAGCTTCGCGACGTCCGCGATCGACTGGTCGCGCAGGGCATCGATCCGGGGCAACTGACGGAATTGTCGATGGGCATGAGCCACGACTACGAAATCGCCATCGAAGAGGGAGCCACCATGGTCCGGGTGGGGACGGCCATTTTCGGCGCCCGCTGACTGGAGACTTTACCGTGGGGACTGGCGACTACAGGCCCCTGCGTGACCGGCCGATAGCTAAGCCGGAGAATCACGCGCATGAATGTGAGCCCACTCGACCTTCGCCAGCAGCGTTTCCACTCGCGCTTTCGCGGCTTTGACAAGATCGAGGTGACGTCGTTTCTGGCGGCCGTCGCCGAAGACTACGAACAGGCGCTTCGCGAAACCGACCGCCTCCGCCAGGACCTGGCCCGGATGGAGGCCGTCCTCGCCGAGCATCGCCAGCACGAGCAGAACCTCCGCTCCACGCTGATGACGGCGCAGAAGCTCTCCGAGGACCTCAAAGGCACGGCCGAGAAGGAGGCCGAGCGCATCGTGCGCGAGGCCGAAGGCCGCGCGCAGCTGATTCTCGACAAGACGCAGGCGCGGCTCGAAGACGTCCAGCGCGAAATCGACGGCATGAAGCTGAAGCGCCGCGACGTCGAGGCCACCATCGAAGCGACGATCCATGCCCTGCGCAACACGCTCGAGTTCGTGCGCGAACAGGAGCAGCGCGACCGCGAGGAGAAGGTCCTCGCGTTCAGGGCCGGTTGATTCGATCGACCCTAACCGGCGCCGAGCTCGATGTCCGCGTCATCCCCCGCGCGCAGACCACCGCCATCGACGGCGACCGGGACAACGCCGTCCTGGTGCGTCTCGCGGCCCCGCCTGTTGACGGCGCCGCCAACGACGAACTCATCCGCTATTTCTCGAAACTCTTCGGCCTTCCCCGCCGTGCGGTTCGCATTCTCAGCGGCGAGCGCGGACGGAAGAAGCGTGTGGCCATTGACGGCGTCACGGCCGATTCAGTGGGAGAATTGATTCGTGGCCTCCTTCGCCGATAAATCCCTGAGAGAGGTGCTGGACGCGTTTGCGTCGGCCTCGCCGACGCCCGGCGGCGGATCCGCCTGCGCCGCCGCAGCCGCGCTCGGCACGGCCCTGCTGCGAATGGCGGCGGCCATTGCCGGCGTCGATCAGCAGTCGCTGGGGCGCATCGAAGAGCGGTTGATCGACGCCATCGACGCCGACGTGATCGCCTACCGGTACGTCATCACCGCCCAGCGGCAGCCCGGGGACACGGCGGCCGAGCAGGGATTGCGCACGGCGGCGGTGCAGCTCGCGCTGCGCGGCGCCACCGAAGTGCCGCTCAGCCTCATGCGGCTCTGTTCGTCAGCGCTGTACGAAGCGACGGAAATCGCCGCGCACGCCAGGCGCTCGACCGTCGGCGACATCGGCGTGGCGATGGCGCTGCTCCGCGCCGCGGCCGAAGGCGCGCGCCTCACCATCGACGCCAACCTCGGCGCCCTCGCCGACACCGACTACGTCAATACCGTCCGGGAAGAATTCCGCACGATGGCCGAGCGGGCCGAGATGGCCGCGGCCGAAGCCGAACGCCTACTTCGGGTTCGTTAGATCGCCGAGCTTCACGGGGACGACGACGAAGCCGTCGACGCTGAGCGTAAACGGCCACTGGTACTCGTACCAGGGGAACAACAGGATGGGCTTCTTGTACGTGCTGTCGATGTAGGTGTGATGTTCCTCGCGCCGGATCGCCACGGCGTCGGCGTCGACGGGCTCGTCATACGTGGCCGCCAGCTCCATCACCTTATCCTTGAGCTGCTCGCTGCTGGTCTTTCCGGTGCTGCGAGTCGCCAGTTCGAGGACGGCGTCTTCGAACCTGTAATGGGAGATGTAGGCGGACGCGACGCGCCAGAGCGCATTGGCGATCAGCAGCACGATCAGAATCTTGATGATGGCCTTCATGATCAGTGGATGAAATGTCCCAGGCGATCCCAGCGCGTCTTCGTGAAGAAGTGCATGAACACCGACGCCAGTCCCTTGACCGTTGCGGTCGCCGACTCGTCTTCGTAGTCCTCACGCTCTGATTCGTACGCCCAGTAAATCAGGAGCGCCTTCCCTTTCACGTAGTCGCGCGGCATGAAGCCCCAGTAGCGGCTGTCGGCCGAGTTGTCGCGGTTGTCGCCCATCATGAAGTACTGATTCGGCGGGACGGTCACCGGTCCGTAGTTCTCGCGCACGTCGGACGACGTGACTTCCGACAGATCTGAATTCCCGCGCGGCTCCTCGAGAAAGTGCACGTACGGCTCATCGAGCGGCTTGCCGTCGATGTAGATCTTCTTCTCTTTCAGCTGCAGGGTCTCGCCCGGCAGTCCGATCACGCGCTTGATGTAATCCCTGTCGGGCTCGACGGGATACTTGAAGACCAGCACATCGCCCCGGCGGATCCGTCCGATGGGAAGCAGGGCGCGCTCGACGCTCGACGCCGTCGGCGCGTACATGAACTTGTTCACCAGCAGGTGATCGCCGATGAGCAGGTTGTTTTCCATCGACCCGGTGGGAATCTTGAACGCCTGCAGCACGAACGTGCGGACGAAGAGCGCCAGGATGACGGCGATGACAATCGACTCGAAGTACTCGCGAACCGTCGATTTCTTGAAGCTCTGTGTCATCAGCCCTCAGCCCTACTCTTCGCTATCCGTGCCCATGCGAAGCACCGCGAGAAACGCCTCCTGCGGAATGTCCACCTTGCCCACGCGCTTCATCCGCTTCTTGCCTTCCTTCTGCTTCTCGAGCAGCTTCCGCTTCCGCGAGATGTCGCCGCCGTAGCACTTGGCGAGGACGTTCTTGCGCATCGCCTTCACCGACTCGCGCGCGATGATGCGCCCGCCGATGGCCGCCTGAATCGCGACCTCGAACATCTGGCGCGGAATCAGCTCGCGCATTTTCGACGCCAGCGCCCGGCCGCGATCGTACGCCATGTCGCGGTGGACGATGATCGACAGCGCGTCCACCGGATCGCCGTTGACCAAGATGTCGAGCTTCACCAGCGGGGACGGCCAGTAACCGGTGACATGATAATCGAGCGACGCGTACCCGCGCGAGATGGTCTTGAGCTTGTCGTAAAAGTCGAGCACGACCTCGTTGAACGGCAGCTCGTACGTGATCAGCACGCGGTCCGACGACACATATTCAATCGTCTTCTGGACGCCCCGCTTGTCCTGGCAGAGCTGAAGGATGCCGCCCACGTGCTCGGCCGGCGTCAGGATCATCGCCGTAATCACCGGCTCTTCGATGACCGTGATCCGCCCTGTGTCCGGCAGCTTGGACGGACTGTCGATTTCCTGCGTCACCCCGTCCGTCGTCGTCACGCGATACAGCACGCCTGGCGCGGTCGTCACCAGATCCATGTCGTATTCGCGCTCGAGACGCTCCTGGACGATCTCCATGTGCAGCAGGCCGAGGAAACCGCAGCGGAATCCGAACCCGAGCGCCGCCGAGGTCTCGGGCTCGTAGAAGAACGACGCGTCGTTCAGCCGAAGCTTCTCGAGCGCCTCTCGCAGCTCGGCGTATTGATGGCTCTCGACGGGATACAGCCCCGCGAACACCATCGGCTTGAGCTCCTTGAAGCCGGGGAATGGTTCTTTCGTCGGACGCGCGGTCTCCGTAATCGTGTCGCCGATCTTCGCGTCGCCGACGTTCTTGATGTTCGCCACGAGAAAGCCGACTTCGCCGACGCCGAGCTCGTCGACCTCAACCGCCTTCGGGCCGAAGACGCCGAGCTGCAGCGCTTCGTAGTCCTGCCCCTGCGCCATCAGCCGCACCTTCATGCCCGGCCTGATCGTGCCGTCGAGGACGCGAACCACGATGACCACGCCGCGGTAGGCATCGAACCACGAGTCAAATATCAGCGCCTTCAGCGGCGCATCCTGGACACCGGTGGGCGGCGGCAGACGGGCGACGATGGCCTCGAGAATTTCCGGGACGCCGGTGCCCATCTTCGCGCTCGCGAGCAGCGCGCCCGCCCCGTCGAGGCCGATGATGTCCTCGATTTGCCGGCGCGCCTCTTCAGGCTGCGCGCCGGGCAGGTCGATCTTGTTGATGACCGGGATGATCTCGAGGCTGTTCTCGACGGCGAGGTACGCGTTCGCCAGTGTCTGGGCTTCGACGCCCTGCGAGGCGTCGACGAGCAGCAGCGCGCCCTCGCACGCCGCGAGCGACCGCGTCACTTCGTACGAAAAATCCACGTGGCCTGGCGTGTCGATGAGATTCAGCACGTACTTCTCGCCCGACGTCGCCGTGTAGTTCAGCCGGACCGGATGCGCCTTGATCGTGATGCCGCGCTCGCGCTCGAGATCCATCGCGTCGAGGACCTGCGCTTCCATCTCGCGCGCCTGGAGCGCGCCGGTGAGCTCGAGAAAGCGATCGGCGAGCGTGGACTTGCCGTGATCGATGTGCGCGATCACGGAAAAGTTACGAATCTTCTGCGGGTCCAATGTCTATCGCGATTCGACGGGCACGTAGCGCTGCGGATACTCCGGGCCGATGTACTCCGCGCGCGGGCGAATCAGCCGGTTGTTCGCGTACTGCTCGAGCACGTGCGCCGTCCAGCCCGAGATGCGGCTGACCGCGAAAATCGGGGTGAACAGATCCGTCTCGATGCCCAGCGAGTGATAGGTCGACGCCGAATAGAAATCCACGTTCGCGTTCAGCTTCTTCTCGGCCTTGACGAACGCCTCGATGCGCTCGGACATCTCGAACCAGATCGGCTGGCCCGTGCGCTGGCCGAGATCGCGCGACATCTGCCGCAGGTGCGTGGCGCGCGGATCTTCCGTGTGGTACACGCGGTGGCCGAAGCCCGGAATCTTTTCCTTGCGCGCGAGCTTCGCGCGCACGGCGTCGACGGCCTTGTCCGCGCCCGCCTCCGGGCCGATCTCACGCAGCAACCGCATGACGTCGGCGTTCGCGCCGCCGTGCAACGGTCCCTTGAGCGCGCCGATGGCGCCGACGATGGCCGAGTGGATGTCGGTGAGCGTCGCCGCAGCCACACGGGCGGCGAATGTGGACGCGTTGAGCTCGTGATCGGCGTGAAGGATCAGCGCGACGTCGAAGGCCCGTGTCTCGAGACCGCCCGGCCGCTGCCCCGTCAGCATGTAAAGGAAATTCGCCGCGTGGCCGAGGACGGGATCCGGTTCGATCGGCCCGCCTCCGCTCGCGACACGGCCCATCGTCGCCACGAGCGTTCCGATTTGCGCGGTCAGCCGGACGGCTTTGCGGTCGTTGGCCGCCGGCGAGTTGTCGGCGGCATCGGCATCGTAGTGGCCGAGCGCGGACGTCAGCGTCCGCAGCGCGTCCATGCCGTTGCCGGCCGGCAGCGATCGCATCAGCCGCAGCACCGGCTCCGGCAGCGCACGGCCTGCCGAGAGCTGCGACTGCAGGTCGCCGAGCTCGGCCCGCGTCGGCAGCCGGCGATGCCACAGGAGATAGCAGACTTCTTCGAACGTCGCGTGCCGCGCGAGATCGTGGATGTCGTATCCGCAGTACGCGAGCACGCCGCGGTCGCCATCGAGATAACAGATGGCCGATGAGGTCGCGACCGTGTCTTCGAGCCCCGCCTTTGGCTTCGCCGCCGTGCTCATATCAGATCAATCATACCCCGGCGGCGCGCCTGGCCGCCCCGGCCGCCGGCTTGTAAACGAGGCCGATTGCGGTGCCGACGAGCAGCCACTCGCCGAATCCGCCGGCGGCGTAGGTGAGCGCCATTTTCTTGCCGATGCGCATGATGCCGTAGTTCACGCCCGAGAAGTATGCGGCGAGGAACAGGCCCATGATGACGCCGAACTTCAGCCCCTCCGTCAATCCGCTTCCGCCCTCGTATCCTTTCGCGTAGATCCAGCTGGCGAAAAGCAATCCGACAAAGATGCCGGCGAACATCAACGGCATCGCCGACATGTCATCGTTCGGCCTGTAGATGTTCGGATACCGCGCGAACTCGCCGGACAAGACCTGGCCCCACACGAGAAATCCGTACGCGGCGTCCACGACCGTGGCAACGACAGCAGCGACGACGATGCGGGTGTAGTTCATGACGCGCTCCTCCTGAAGCAATGGCGGATGTGCGGCCGAATATACGCGCGTTCGCTATTGAATGCGAGAGGAAACCGGGAGATCGGGAACGGAGTCGGGCTCGCCGGCATACTGCTGCACGATCGACACCAGACCGGTGTAGAGGAAGCCGATCTGGAAGAGCATGAGGAACGGCAGCGTGCCGTAAATCTGGTTGGCGAGCGCGTAGAAGACCGTCGCCGTGAAGTACAGCCCGAGCGCGAGCTCGATAAGCGGCTGGATGGCCACCGTCTGATGATATTTCTTGCCGATCCACTCGTCGCCCGAGCCTTCGATGCGGTACTTCGGCGTCCGCTCGAAGTCGGACTGCTTGTTGAACAGCGCTTCGAAGACCGCGCGCGAGTTGTTGATCGACAGGCCGATGCCAATCGACATCAGGAACGGCAGGTACTTGATCCGCGCCATCCAGTCGCGGTGAATCTCGCGCTGGCACACCATGTAGAAGTTGCAGACCGAGAACGTCGCCGCGAAGAACAGCGGCACGTCGATGAGCAGCATCTCGTACCAGCCCATGTTGTAGCGGATCACCATGGACGGGAAGATGAGAATCGAGAGCACCACCATCAGCGGGTAGTTGAAGTTCGCCGTGAGATGGAAGAACGCTTCCGCTTTGACGCCCAGCGGCACGTTCGCGCGCAGGATCTGCGGCAGCAGCTTCCGGCACGTCTGAATCGACCCCTTCGCCCACCGGTGCTGCTGCGACTTGAACGAGTTCATCTCGACCGGCACTTCGGCCGGCGCAATCACGTCCGAGACGAACACGAATCGCCAGCCCCGCAGCTGCGCGCGGTAGCTTAAATCGAGATCCTCGGTCAGCGTGTCGTGCTGCCAGCCGCCGGCGTCGGCGATCACGAGGCGCCGCCAGATGCCGGCGGTGCCGTTGAAGTTGAAGAAGTGTCCCGCGCGGTTGCGTCCGCCGTGCTCGAGCACGAAGTGGCCGTCGAGCAGGATCGACTGGATCTTCGTGAGCAGCGAGTAGTCCTGGTTGATGTGGCCCCAGCGCGCCTGCACCATGCCGACGTTCGGATCGACAAAGTGCGGCAGCAGCCGGACCAGGAAATCCGAAGTCGGGATGAAGTCGGCGTCGAAGATCGCCACGAACTCGCCGCGCGCCGTCTTCAGGCCCTCTTCGAGCGCCCCCGCTTTGAATCCAAAACGGTTCGTCCGATGCAGGTACTTGATGTCGTGGCCCTGCGCCGCAAACCGCCGGACCGCCAGCTCCGCGACGCTGCACGTTTCGTCCGTCGAGTCGTCGAGCACCTGAATCTCGAGCAGCTCGCGCGGATAGTCGATCGCGCACACCGCCGCGATCAGCCGATCGGCGACGTACATCTCGTTATAAAGCGGCAGCTGGATGGTGACGGCCGGCATCGGATCGAGCGGCGTCGTCGCCTTCGGCTCTTTGTCACGATTCCTCATGTACACCCACACGAGGTAGTACCGGTGCCAGCCGTAGATGGCCAGAATGATGACCACGAAGAAATACGTGGCGAGCGTGAGTGTCTCTGGGAGAGTCATCGCGGGAAATCGGCATTTCATATTACTGTTGGGGTCGGAATGACGTCAAACACGCTGCTGAAGGACCTGCTCGATCGCGTGGCCGGCGGCACGACCGAAGCCGCGGAGGCATTGGAGCAGCTTGTCGAGGCGTTCCGGGCTCAGCCCTACGGGGACCTGGGCTTTGCCCGCGTCGACCACCACCGTGCCATCCGGCAGGGATTTCCGGAAGTCATTCTGGGCCTGGGCAAGACGCCCGAGCAGATTGCCGGCATTGCGGCAGAGATCGTCGGCCGCGGATCGACGCTGCTCGTCACGCGCGCCTCACGCGCTGCGTACGACGCGGTGCTTGCCGTGGCGCCGGGCGCAGCCTTTCACGAGACCGCGTCGGTCATCACCCTGCGGCAGGCGGACGTGGCGCCCGGCAAAGGCACGATTGTCGTGGCGTCCGCGGGAACCGCCGACATTCCCGTCGCCGAAGAAGCCGCGATCACGGCCGAATTGATGGGGAACTGCGTCGAGCGGATCTACGACGTCGGCGTCGCGGGCCTGCACCGCCTGCTTGGCGAACGGGCGCGCCTCGCCGCCGCGCGCGTCATCGTCGTCGTCGCCGGCATGGAGGGCGCGCTGCCGAGCGTCGTCTCCGGGCTCGTGAGCGTGCCGGTCATCGCCGTGCCGACGAGCGTCGGCTACGGCGCGAGCTTCGGCGGCGTCGCGGCGCTCCTCGGCATGCTCAACAGCTGCGCGTCCGGCGTCTCAGTCGTGAACATCGATAACGGCTTCGGGGCCGGGAATATTGCGAGCCTGATAAACCACCTGGATTGAATGATTGGGTGATTCGGCGATTGGGTGATCTCAATCGTGCCATCGATCACCAAATCACCCGGTCACCCGATTGACCGATGTACGGTAGCATCGCGGTTTCCCGCATGAATCCCGCCGTCCTGAAGGCCCTCGAGTTCGATCGCATCGTCGAGATGGTCCGCGGCTTCGCGATGACGCCGATGGGCGACGAGCGGCTGTCGCGCCTCGCGCCGTCCGGCGACGTGCAGCGAGTGGCGCAGCTGCTTGCCGCGACGAGCGAAACGGTCAAGTACCTCGCGTCGCACGGTCTGTTCCCGCTTCGCGCCGCAGGCGACATGCCGGAGATTCTCGCGGCGCTCTCCGTCGAAGGCCGTGCGCTCGAAGCGCAGCGACTCCTCGCGCTCGCGACATTTCTCGGCTCTGTCGAAGACACGGTGACGGCGATCCGCCGCGCACCAGGCTCGTTCGCGCGGCTCGAAGCCGCGAGCGGAGCGGCGGCGTCGTTCAAGGGCGAAGCGGCGCAGGTCCGCGACAAGATCGACGAGGCCGGCGAGGTCGTCGACGCGGCGAGCCCGGAGCTCAAGGTCATTCGCGAGCGGCTCCGGAAGCAGCGATCGCGGCTCCGCGGGACGCTCGAGTCGTACCTGCGCGGCAAGGAGACGGCGAAGTACCTCCAGGAGCAGGTCGTCACCGAGCGCAACGGCCGCTACGTCATCGTCGTGAAGGCCGAGCACCGCACGTCGATCCCCGGCATCGTCCACGGCGCGTCGGCGAGCGGCGCGAGCCTGTTTCTCGAGCCGCTCAGCACGGTCGAGATCAACAACGACATCGTCGCGCTCGAGGAGCAGGAAGCCGAGGAAGTCCGCCGCATCCTGCTCGCGCTGTCGAACACGTTTCGCGCGCGGGCCGCGGACCTCGGGCGGACCATCGAGGTCGCGACCGAACTGGACGTCCTGCAGGCGCGGGCCCGCTTTTCGGAATCGGTCGGCGGCGTCGAGCCGGCGCTTTCAACCGACGGCGCGTTCGAGCTGCAGGCGGCGCGGCATCCGCTGGTCAAAAGCGCGATACCGGTCACCATCAAGATCATCCCGCCGGCCACCTGCCTCCTGATTACCGGCCCCAACACGGGCGGCAAGACCGTCGCGCTCAAGACGGCAGGCCTCTTCGCGCTGATGGCGCAGAGCGGGCTGCGGATTCCCGCGGCTGACGGCTCGCGCCTGCCGGTTTTCCGTTCGGTGTTCGCCGACATCGGCGACGAGCAGTCGATCGACGCCAGCCTCAGCACGTTCTCGGGGCACATCACGAACATCGCGGGCATGGACCGGAGCCTCCAGACGCCGGCGCTCGTGCTGCTCGACGAAGTCGGCTCCGGCACCGATCCGATCGAGGGCGGCGCGCTCGGCGTGGCGGTCGTCGATCACTTCCGCGGCCGCGGCGCCACCGTGATCGCCACGAGCCACTACGACGCGCTCAAGACGTACGCGTCGACCACCGGCGGCGTCGCCATTTCCTCGTTCGGCTTCGACGCCGAGACGTTTGCGCCGACGTATCAGCTGCTCTACGGATCACCGGGCCGCAGCCTCGCGCTCGAGATCGCCGGGCGCCTCGGCCTCGCCACATCGATCACGTCCGCAGCGCGGCAGAACCTGAGCGCGCGCGAGGCGCAGCTCGCCGAGCATCTCGCGAAGATCGACAAGGACATGCGTGCCCTCGAGCACGAGCAGCGCCTCGCCGCGCACGAACGCGAGACGCTCGCCGCGTCCGAGGCCCGGATGCGCGAGCGGGAAGACGCCCTGCGTCGGCGCGAAGAGACGTTCCGCCGCCGCCTGAACGAGGAGCTCGAAAGCGAGCTCCGCCAGGCGCGCAAGCAGATAGACGATGTCATCGTGGAGCTGAAGACGAAGACGGCCGCCGCCGCGCGTGAGGTCGAACGGCAGGCCGTCACCACGGGCGACACCGGCGCGATGCGGACCGACGCGCGGACGGCGCTCGACACGATCGTCAGAAAGTTTGCGGAACCGTCAGCCCCGCTGCAGGGCGCGCCGCCTGCGGGCGCCGCCCCGGCAGTCGGCGATCGCGTGGTCCTGGGCGCGCTGGGTCTTGAAGGCGTGGTGACGGCCGTGCACGACGGCACGGCGGACCTCGACGTCCGCGGCAAGCGGATGCGCGCCAGCGTCCGCGATCTCCGCGTCGTCGGTCAGAAGCCTCAGGGGCCGGCCAGTGTCAACGTCCATGTGGCGCTTCAGCCTCACGACGCCACCGTGTCGGACTTGAATGTCGTGGGCTGCACGGTCGACGAAGCGCTGTCGCGCGCCGAGCGATTTCTCGACGAGTCACTGCTGACCGATCACCGGACGGTGCGCCTGATCCACGGTTATGGCACCGGCCAGTTGAAGCGCGCGCTGGCAGGTTTTCTGCAGCAGCATCCGCTCGTCGCGCGCTTCGATGCCGCGCCTCCCGATCAGGGCGGCGGCGGCGTCACCGTCGTAGAGCTGAAAGATTGAGTGATCGGGTGGGCCTCTTCCCTCAGACGTTCATCGACGACCTCCGGCTGCAGGTCAACATCCTGCAGGTCGTTCAGGAGTACGTTCCGCTCAAGAAGACGGGCGCGACGTGGAAAGGTCTCTGCCCGTTTCACTCCGAAAAGACGCCGTCGTTCCACGTCAATCCTGAAAAAGGCTTCTTCCACTGCTTCGGGTGCGGCGCCGGCGGCAACGTCTTCAAGTTTCTCGAGCTGCACGAGAAGATCGGCTTCCCCGACGCCGTGCGGATGCTCGCGCAGAAAGTCGGGATGGCGATTCCCGACACCGTCGACGGCAGCGGGGATGACGCGGGCCGGGACGCCGGCACGCGCGAGGCGATGCTCAAGATGCATGAGATCGCCGTCGAGTACTTCCGCGAGATGCTCGCCGGCCCGGCCGGCGCGCGGGCGCGCCAGCAGCTCGCCGACCGCGACGTGCCGCAGGAGACGATCGATCAGCTCGGTCTCGGGTTCGCGCCGAATTCACGTGACGGCCTGAAGACGCGGCTGCTGACGCAGGGCTTCGCGCAGGGCCTGCTGCTGCAGAGCGGCCTGATCGTGCAGCGCGACAATGGGGACGTCATCGACCGGTTCCGGAATCGACTGATGATTCCCATCTGCCGCGACACCGGATCGGTGATTGCGTTCGGCGGGCGGGCGATGGACGCGGACCAGGTGCCGAAGTACCTGAACTCGCCGGAGACGCCGATCTATTCGAAAAGCCGGACGCTCTACGGGCTGAACCTGTCGAAGGCGGCGATTCGCACGGTCGGGTTTGCCGTGCTCGTCGAGGGCTACTTCGATTTCGCGCAGGTCTTCCGGACTGACGCCGCACCCGTGGTCGCCTCGTGCGGCACGGCGCTCACGACGCAGCAGGCGCAGCTGCTTCGCCGGTTCACGACGAAGGTCGTGCTCAGCTTCGATCCCGACGCCGCCGGCCAGGGCGCCGCCATCAGGTCATGCGAGCTGCTCGTGGCCGAGGGCTTCGACGTCAACGTCGTTGTGCTGGACAAGGGCGAAGATCCAGATACGTTCATCCGGCGGAAGGGCGCGGGGCGCTATCGTGAACGATTGCGCACGTCGCAGCCGTATTTGGAGTACCTGCTCGATCAGGCCGCCGCCGGACTCGACTTCGAGCACGGCGACAAGCGCCGGGAGTTCCTGCATACGATGCTGGCGGTCGCCGCCCGGATTCCCGATGCGGCCGCCCGGGACCAGTTCGCCGACCGAATTGCACATAAAGCGCGGATTACAGAAGAGGTGGTTCGTGCCGAAATCAGGAAGGCGGCCGTCAACAAGAAGACCGTGGTGACGGCCCGGGAACTGCCCGGCGGAGGGGTAGCCGGACAGCTCAAACCCGCGGAAAAAGGCCTGATCTGGGGGCTATTTCACAAAACGGACGAGGCGCGGGCGGCCCTGGCCGAACTCGAACCGGCCGACCTGGAGACGCTGGCGGGGCGGGAAATCTTCGAAACGGTGCTGGATCTGACATCTCAGCCCGCCGAACACTTACCTTCCGAGTTACTGCGGCGTCTAAGTACAATGAACGTTCAGCTTGTTACGGGTATCGCGGGAGAAAGCACGGCTCCGGTCACCGGCCCAGGGGACCTTGCCGAATGCGCCCGAATCTTGAAACGGCTGCGCTGTGAACGCGACCGGGCCGCCATACAGCGCGAAATCGACCGGCTGCAGGGGCTTGGATCCACTACTCACGAGGATGAGCTCGACCTGCTTTTGAACCAGAAGCGAACGCTGGCACAGCGCATCGAGGAATTGACGTCTTGACCACGAACAAACGAGAACCGTTATCGATCGAAGAGAAGTACGACGAAGTCCGCCAGCTGATCAGCATCGGCAAGGAGAAGGGCTACCTTCTCTACGACGAAGTGAACGAGATGCTGCCGACCGAGATCACCTCGTCGGAAGAGCTCGACGATCTGTTCAACACGTTCGGCAGCGCCGGCATCGAAGTCATCGACGCCGATCAGAAGTACGCGCGCGACGAGAAGCCCATCGACCGCACGGCGGAGGGCGCCGAGGAGATCGAGCTCGATCTCACGCCGGGCGCGCTCGACAAGACGAACGACCCCGTCCGCATGTACCTCCGCGAGATGGGCACCGTCCCGCTGCTCACGCGCGAGGGCGAGGTCGAGATCGCGCGGCGCATCGAGCGCGGCAAGCTCTCCGTGATCAAGTCGATCTCCCGCACGCCGCTCATCGCGAAGAAAGTGATCCTGCTCGGCGATCATCTCCACGCCGGCGAGCGCACGATCCGCGAGCTCGTGATCTTCAACGACGAGGAGATCACCGACGAGCGCATCGCGGAGCGTTCGAAGCAGGTGCAGAAGCAGATTGACGGCGTGCGCAAGGCGCGCGGGAGCTACGAGAAGCTCGACCAGAAGCTGCAGGAGACGCCGAAGGGCAAGGACAACCGTGAGAAGCGCAAGTACCGCCGCGTCCGCTGGGCCGCGATGCGCGCGCTCATCGAGGTGTCCAACGCCATCCGCGTCATCGAGTTCACGGAGTCGGTCAAGCGGCGCCTCATCGACGAGATGAAAGACGCCGTCGAGTCGGTGAAGGGCGTCCAGCGCGAGATCGACGCGTACGACCGCATCCTGAATCCGAAGAGCAGCAAGAAGCCGCGGCTGCGCGAGGACGACAAGAAGAACTTCCTGCGCCTCGCCAAAGAGCAGCGGCTGAAGATGAAGACGATGACCGACGCGCTCGAGCAGGATCCGACCGAGCTGAAGCAGACGCTCGATACGATTCTGCGCGGCGAGTATCAGGCCGAGCAGGCGAAGAAGGAGCTGGTCGAAGCCAACCTCCGCCTCGTCGTCTCGATCGCCAAGAAGTACACCAACCGCGGCCTCCAGTTCCTCGACCTGATTCAGGAAGGCAACATCGGCCTGATGAAGGCCGTCGACAAGTTCGAATACCGCCGCGGCTACAAGTTCTCGACGTACGCGACGTGGTGGATCCGCCAGGCCATCACCCGCGCGATTGCCGACCAGGCGCGCACCATCCGCATCCCGGTGCACATGATCGAGACCATCAACAAGCTCATTCGCACGTCGCGCGCGCTCGTGCAGGAGCTGGGCCGCGAGCCCACGTCGGAAGAGATCGCGAAGCGCATGGACATCCCGGTCAGCAAGGTCCGGAAAGTCCTGAAGATTGCCCAGGAGCCGATCTCGCTCGAGACCCCCATTGGCGAGGAGGAAGATTCGCATCTGGGCGACTTCATCGAAGACCGCCAGGTGGTCTCCCCGGCCGAAGCGGTCATCAACTTGAATCTCAAGGAACAGACCGAGTCGGTGCTCAAGACGCTCACGCCGCGCGAAGAGAAGGTCATCAAGATGCGCTTCGGCGTCGGCGACGGCAGCGAACACACGCTCGAGGAGGTCGGCCAGAGCTTCGCCGTCACGCGCGAGCGCATCCGGCAGATCGAAGCGAAGGCGCTGCGCAAGCTGCGGCACCCGTCGCGCAGCCGGAAGCTGCGCGCGTTCCTCGAAGGCCGCACGTCGTAGGACTGGCGACTGGTGACTGAAGACCGTCGACTACTGGTAGACTGGACCGGGCCCATAGCTCAACGGTTAGAGCCGCCGGCTCATAACCGGCCCGTTCCAGGTTCGAATCCTGGTGGGCCCAATTTTCGATCATGAATTGCAGCACGGCACAATTGCAGGACGGAAGGATTTCTCAAGCCCCGGTGCGCGAGCGCCGGGGCTTTTTTTGTTTATGAACGCTGACCTCGAAAAACTCATCGTCCTGCAGCGCCTCGACTCGGCGGCACACGCCGCGCAGCGCACGCTGGCCGACGCGCCCGACCGCGAGAAAGCGCTCGACGCGAGGCTGGAGGCCGCGCGCGACGTCGTCGCCACAGCCAAAGCAAAGCTCGCCGAGAGCCAGAGTGTCCGGCGCGAGCACGAAAAGACCGTCGCGCTCCACCAGGGCCGCCTCTCGAAATTCCGCGAGCAGGCGATGGGCGTGAAGACCAACCAGGAATATCACGCGGTTCAGAAGGAAATCGAATTCGCGCAGCACGAGATGAAAGCCGCGGAGGACGCCGTGCTCGAGCGGATGCTCGAAGGCGACGATCTGACGGCGGCCGTGAAGCGCGCCGACACCGACCTCGCGGCCGAACAGAAAAGAGTCGACGCGGACAGGAAGGCCGTGGCCGCCGAGGCCGGCGACCTGAAGGCCGCGCTCGAGACGCTCGCGGGAGAACGCGCGGACGTCGTCCGCGCGCTGACGCCGCAGGTGCTCTCGCACTTCGAGCTCATCGCGAACCGCCGCAACGGCGTCGCCCTTGCCGAAGCGCGCGGCGGCATCTGCACCATCTGCCACGTCCGGCTGCGTCCGCAGGTGTTCAACAGCATTCTCAAGAACGATCAGATCATTCAGTGCGACAGCTGCAACCGCATCATGTACTTCGTGCCCACCGCGGCCGCCGTGCCGGCGCCTGACGCGGCCACCCAGTCGGCGCAGTGACCACCGGCGCGCTCGTCGCGTACATCGACGGCGGGGCTCGCGGCAACCCCGGGCCCGCCGGCTTCGGCGTCCGCATCGAACAGCCTGACGGCACCCTCGTCGACGAGTTTTCCGAGGCCATCGGCCACGCGACCAACAACGTCGCCGAATATCGCGGACTCCTGGCCGCGCTTGAATGGGCGAAGACGCGCGGCCATCGCGAGCTGCACGTCCGATCGGATTCGCTGCTGCTCGTGCAGCAGATGCTGGGCAACTACAAAGTGAAGAACGCCGGATTGCAGCCGCTGCACGCGAAGGCGCGGCTGGTCGCCAACGAAATCGGCCGCGTCACGTTCGAGCACGTCGGCCGCGCCCACAACGCGCACGCCGACCGCCTCGCCAACGCCGCGATGGACACAGACGCGGCAACGAACAAGTGAGAACCTGGAAGTTCTCACTTCTTACTTCGTATAACTGCGGCCATCCGTCCCGCAACCGCTCCATCGCGTCGATATGAGCAGAAGACGGCTTCGTGGCTCGCCGTGCAGAGATCCGCAGTCAGGATCTGATCTTGGGGCACTCCCGCCGACTCGAGCTGCTCGCGCACGCAGGACCAGCCGTCGAAGAACCAGTGATCCGGGCGTCTGGCCGCCGGGAGCGTCCGCATCGACGGATTGTCCTCGAGCGACGCGGGCTGCGCGCGAAACCAGCGATCGATTTCGCCTGCCAGAACACCCGCCTGCGTGAAGGCCACCCGGACATCCTCGCCAACCTCGTAGCAGCAGGCCCCGATCGCCGGGCCGACGGCGACGAGCAGATCGTCGGCGCGGCTTCCGAAGTCACTGGCGATGCGATCGACGGCGACCGCGGGCACGCGCGCGGCGAGGCCGCGCCAGCCGGCGTGCGCGGCCGCAACCGCATGTGTGCGTCGGTCGACGATGAGGATCGGCAGGCAGTCGGCGGTTTCCACCCCGACGGCGATCGACGGATCGTCGGTGAGGACGATGTCGGCGTGGGGCGGCGCGCCGGCTCGACCGGCGCCACCCTTCTTATACGTGGCGGCAGCGGTGCCGTGCACCTGATGCAGGCGGCCCAGTCGCGCGACGTCGACGTGCGCCGCCGCTGCCACCTCGTCCCACCCGCCCTCGGCGGCCCTCGTCCGCTCGCCGATCCGCCAGCTGCGCGTCGTGAAGAAGTGAGCCGCAAGGGGCTGCAGCGCTTCGCACATCAGCGCCGGACCGGCCTCGAGTTGCACCCAGCGGAAACCGCCGTTAGGCTTGGGAAGCGTGACCATTATCGGACTCGGGCTCGACGCCACCGACATTCCACGAATCGCCGCCACCATCGACCGCTACGGCGAGCGATTCACCCATCGTATTTTCACTGCCGCCGAAGTCGCCTATTGCATGCGGCGGCGCGAGCCCGCCATTCACTTTGCCGGCCGCTTTGCCTCGAAAGAAGCCGCGATGAAAGCGCTCGGCACCGGCCACTCGCAAGGCGTGCTCTGGCGCGACGTCGAGGTCGTCCGCCGGCCCGGCGGTCCTCCGCAACTGCAGTTGCACGGCGGCGCCGCACGGCGCTTCGCAACAATCGGCGGCCAATCGTCGCAGCTGACGATCACTCATTCGGATGCGCTCGCATTCGCGCAAGTGATCATCCTCGGGTAGGGCGACCCTTTCAGGGTCGCCGGTAACCTCAGGTGTCGTTCCCTGCATCGCGATCGCCCCTCATGTCCTCCGCCCGCCCATCATCGCGCTAACAACGGCGCTCGCAGCACGTTGCGGCGGCGCTCGCCTTCGTCCGCTCCGGCATCCGGCTTGAAGACATGTCCGGCGTTCGACCCCCGGCGAACAAGGAGCAGCCGCCGTGACAGTCAAGATAACGCCAAACGACAGAGGCAATCCGCCCGGCAAGCTCGCCGACGCCGAGCTCCATTTCAGTGAAGGGCCTCTCGACGGGCTCAAGCTGATTGGGTTTTCGATCTGGGAACAGCGGCGCGGCGGCGGCGGTGGCCGCAACGTCACGTTTCCGGCGCGCCAGTACAACGTCAACGGCGAACGCCGCAGCTTCGCGCTGCTCCGCCCGATCGTCGATACGACGGCCCAGGGCAAGATTCGAGAGCTGATTCTCGACGCGTATGCGGAGTGGGAGGCGCAGGCGGCCGTCGCAAGCTAGCGACATCGCCGTATCGCCGAGTCACCCGATCACGGGCAAGAGCCGGGCGTTTTCCTGCGCGCGCTTCGGCGGCAGCGTCCATTCTTCGCGGAGCGACTTGTCGTACTCCGCGTGGAAGAACGACGACTTCATGCCGCCGTCGATGATGTCCCAGGGGAGCGCGGCGTCCTTGCTGCGGTCGCGGAAGATGTAGAAGTCGGCGTCGACGCCCGTCTCGGCTACTGCGGCGCGCCAGTTCTGGCCGTTGCGCTCGGCGGCGGCGATGACGGGCGCGACGCGCCGGTCGCCGAGCGAGAGCAGCGCCTGGTAATAGGAGTGCCGCTCCGACTTGATGTTGAAGTAGACGTTGTCGATGTCAGCGGTCAGTGAACGCAGCCGCTTGATCTTCTTGTCGATCAGCGCATCCGCTTCCATCGGGATCCACTGATAGGCGGTGCCGGGCTTGGGAATGAGCGGGTTGACGCTCCCGATGATTCGCCCGATGGTGCCACGCGGCCTGGCGTACTTCAGCATGCGATCGCGCAGCTGGAGCGTCAGGTCGCGAATCGCCACCAGGTCCTCGTCGGTTTCTGTGGGGAGGCCGATCATGTAATACAGCTTTAGGTTCTCGATGCCGTTGGCGAAGATCAGGTCCGCGCGATCGAGGATCTCGTCGTTGGTCACCGTCTTGTTGATGACGCGGCGAAGCCGATCCGATCCGGTTTCAGGCGCGATGGTGATCGTCTTCTCGCCGCTCGCGCGCAGGACCTTGACGATGGACTCGGTGAGGTCGTCCAGGCGCAGCGATGCGGGGCTGATGCCGTAGCCCATCTCGTGCAGCCGCGCGAGGATGCGATCGATATCCGGATGATCGCAGAGCGCGATCGACACGAGGCCGACGCGGTTGGCATATTTCCTTGCCTGCTCCGCGAGCTGCAGGATGCGGTCGGTCGGAAACGCGCGGACCGGCAGGTAGTTGTATCCGGCCCAGCAGAACCGGCACAGGTTCGCGCAGCCGCGGACGACTTCCACGAGGAAGCGCGAGCCGAACTCCGTGTCGGGCGTGAAGATGCTCGTCACCGGCGGGTCCACGGCGTCGGTCGTCTTGAGCGCGGCCTTGCGGACGGGCACGGGCGCGTCGGTTCCGGGCAGGGCGGTGAAGCCGGTCATGCTGCCGTCGGCGGCGTATTGCGGCTCGTAGAACGATGGGATATAGAAACCGCGCTCGCGCGACAAGGCACGGAGCAGCTCGCGTCGATCGCTGCTGCCCGCGAACGCGCGTTCGAACCCGGGAACGAGCACTTCGCCCTCGCCGGCGGCGATGACGTCGGCGAACGGCGCGAGCGGCTCCGGATTCACGAACGTCACGGCCCCGCCGATGACGATCAGCGGATGGCGCTCGGTGCGCTCGGCCGCGTGAATGGGAATGCCCGCGAGCCGGAGGAGCGTGAGGACGTTGACGTAGTCCCACTCGAAGCTCACGGAAAACGCGAGCACGTCGAACTCGCCGACCGGCGACTGCGACTCGAGCGTCACGAGCGGCGTCCGGCTCGCCGCAAGCTCCGCGAGCTCCTGCTTCGGCGGCAGGAACACACGCTCGCACACCACGTCGTCCTGTGCGTTGAACAGGCGATAGACGGTCTGATAGCCGAGGTTCGACATCCCGACCCAGTACGTGTTGGGAAACGCGAGGGCCACGCGCAGCCGGTCGCCGTGCGGCTTGATAACGTAGCCGGTTTCTTTGGAGAGGGTGAGAAGTGCGCGTTCGCGCTGCTGCCAGGCGTTCATGTAAAGCCGGCCGCGAGATCGTCAGGCCGCTGTTGTTGCATCGGCGGCGATCTCGCGTGCCGTGGATCTATCTACTTTACCATCGCACCCTGCACGTTCGGGCCGAGCAGGGCTATCCCTCCTGCCGTCTCAGGAACGCGGGCACGTCGAACGGCGACTGGAGATCGAGATCCGGCTCAGACGCCTTGCCGCCCGGCGCGGGCGCGGAGCCCGCGGATGCGGCAAACGGCAGATCGAATGCCGCCCGGCGGCTCGTCGAAATCGACGGCCCGGGCGCCGCTGCGGCAGGGTGCTGCTCGGCTCTCACGCGGGCGGCCTCGCCGTACGCGGACAGATCCACCGGCGTCGCTCCCGGCGCCGCCGGCATTCGCGTCGTCCCGACCTGCGGCCCGAAGCCCGTCGCGATGACGGTGATCTTGACCTTGCCCTTGAGCGCGGGGTCGACGACCGCGCCGAAGATGATGTTGGCGTCTTCGTCGGCCGCTTCCTGCACGATGGACGATGCCTCGCTCACTTCGACCAGCGACAGATCCGGACCGCCGGTGACGTTGATGATGACGCCGCGCGCGCCGTTCACCGACGCTCCCTCGAGCAGCGGGCTCGAGATCGCCTTGCGCGCCGCTTCCATCGCGCGCTCGGGGCCCTCGGCGATGCCGGTCCCCATCATCGCGAGGCCCATGCCCGACATGATGGTCTTCACGTCCGCGAAGTCGAGGTTGATGAGCCCGGGCACGAGAATCAAATCCGAAATGCCCTGAATCGCCTGGCGCAGCACGTCGTCCGCCGTCGCGAATGCCTCGGTCAGCGGCGTGTTGCGCTCGATGATCGCCAGCAACCGTTCGTTGGGAATCGTGATGATGGTGTCGACGCAGTCCTTGAGCGCCTCGAGCCCCCGCTCGGCCTGCATCTGCCGCTTCTTGCCCTCGAACTTGAACGGCTTCGTGACGACGGCGACCGTCAGCGCGCCGAGCTCGCTCGCGAGGCTCGCGATGACCGGCGCGGCGCCCGTGCCCGTGCCGCCGCCGAGACCTGTCGTCACGAAGACCATGTCGGCGCCGCTGAGCGCGGCGATGATCGCGTCGGTGTCTTCGAGCGCGGCCTGGCGGCCGACATTCGGATCGGCGCCCGCGCCGAGGCCCTTCGTCAGCTTGCCGCCGATCTGGATCTTGGTGGCCGCCGGGCTGACACGCAGCGCCTGCGAATCCGTATTGGCGACGATGAACTCGACGCCGTCAAGCCTGGCCTGCACCATGCGGTTGACGGCGTTGCTGCCGCCGCCGCCGACGCCGATGACTTTGATCTTCGCGCTGACATGTTCGTCGTCCATGTCGCCGAGTCTCAGCCGGAGGGCGTCGTCGTTCGACTTGTTGCGATCAGCCATTCCTTCATCTCCCTTGGGGGCGCCGTAGCCTTGGCGAAGGCGCCTAGAAGAATTCCCTGAACAGTCCGCGCAGCCGGCCCGCGACGCGCACGAGCGCGCCCGCGCCGACCGGCGCGCGCGATGGATCTCCCACTGTGTTGCGATAGCCGTAGAGCACCAGCCCCACGCCGGTGGCGAACGTGGGGCTGTTTACGTGATCGGCGAGGCCGCCGACGCCGACGGGGCAGCCGCGGCGGATCGGCAGATCGAAAATCTGCTCGGCGATTTCCGGGATGCCGTCCAGGATCGCGCCGCCGCCGGTCAGCACGATGCCGGAGTTCAGCGCCTTCTCGTAGCCCGCGCGGCGGATTTCGTCCCACACGAGATGAAAAATCTCCTCGGCGCGCGGCTGGAGGATTTCCGACAGGATGCGCCGCGCCATCACGCGCGGCGTCCGGCCGCCGACGCTCGCCACCTCCATCGTGTCGTCTTCGTCGACCATGCCCGAGAGCGCGCAGCCGCACTTGCGCTTGATCTTTTCCGCGTCCGGCAGTGGCGTCCGCAGGCCGACGGCGATGTCGTTGGTGAAGTGATCGCCGCCGATGCCGATCACGGCGGTGTGCCAGAGGCTGCCCCGCTCGTAGATCGCGATGTCGGTGGTGCCGCCGCCGATGTCGACGAGCGCAACGCCGAGCTCTTTCTCGTCCTCGCTCAGCACCGCTTCGCTCGCGGCCAGCTGCTCGACGAGCGTCTCGCTGACGGTGACGCCCGCGCGGTTCACGCACGCCACGATGTTCTGCGTCGAGGTCTGGCTGCCCGTGACGATGTGGACGTTGACCTCGAGGCGGGTGCCCGTCATGCCGACTGGCGCGCCGATGCCGTCCTGTTCGTCGACGACGAAGTCCTGCGGCAGTACGTGAAGGATTTCGCGTCCCGTCGGCAGCGACACCGCCTTGGCGGCGTCAATCGCGCGCTTGACGTCGTCGCGCGTGATCTCGCGGTTCTTGCCGGCCACGGCGATGACGCCGCGGCTGTTGAAGCCCTTGATGTGCGGGCCGGACAGCGCGAGATGGACGGAGTCGATCTCGATGCCGGCCATCAGCTCGGCCTCTTCGATGGCCTTCTTGATCGACTCGACCGCGAGCTCGAGGTTGACGACCACACCGCGCTTGATGCCGCGCGACTCGGCCACGCCGAGGCCGACGATGTCGAGGCCGGCGCCATCCAGCATTTCGGCGACCACCGCGGTCACTTTCGACGTCCCGACGTCGAGTCCTACCAGGTATCGTTCTCTACGGGCCACTCTGCCTCCGCGTCATCGCCGCGTCTTTGGCGGCTTTTCTCTCGCCGGGGGATTGTCTTTGGCCGGCGACGGCGCCGGCGCGATCTCTGTGAGTTTCGTGCCGCCTGCCGGGCGCACGTAGATGCGATCGTCGAAGCGCAGGTCGACGTAGTCGATGCCCGGCACGCGTTCGCGGAGCGCGGCCGCGAGCTCGACGTACTGCTGCAGCCGCTGGACGAACTGGTCGTCGCCGAGGTAGATCACCGCCGGATCGCCGCTCAGAATCACCGAGGCGTTGTGCAGATCGCTGACGTCGATCTGTGACAGCTTCCTGGCCAGATCCGGCTTCGTCCGGATCGACGTGATGATTCGCGCCGCGAGCTCCGCGCGCGCGGTGTCGGCGGCCGTGCCATCCGACGAAGGCGTCGCGAGCCCGTCGATGATCGGCAGATCGAGATCCACGTACTGCGGGCCGTACTGATCGATGAGGATCCCGCGCTCGTCGACGAGATACATGGCGTCGCCGACGCGGCTGACGCCGACGGGCGTCCGCTCTGAGATCGCGACGTCGACGGTGGACGGCAGCGACCGGCGCAGCGCCGCGTCACGGACCCACGGCGACGCCATCAGCCGCCGCCGCCAGACGTCGAGGTCGGCTCCGAACAGGCTCTCGCCGCGCAGGCCGTCGATCATCCCCAGGACCTCGCCCTTCGACAGCCGCTCGTTCCCGTGGACGACGATGTGCTCGACCTGCAGCATGCCGATGCGCGCCATGAGCGATCGGCCGCGGACCAGCGCGAACGCCGCGGCGGCCACAAGAACGAGCGCGATGATCGCGGGCGCGATGAACGATCGCCAGGTCCGGCGATGCCGCGCCGGTTTGACGTGGTGGCGGCGGAAACGGCGATCGGCGGGGGCGGCAACCTGGCTCACGCGTGTCCCCCTCGTGTCGTCCCGATCGCGGCCTTCTTTGCAAGAGCCTCGACGAGCTTCGCCGCGACGGAGCCAATCGATCCGGCGCCAAGCGTCAGCACGACATCGCCCCGTCGCGCTACCTTCCCGAGGGCGTCGACGACATCGTCGACGTTCCTGACCACGTCGACCGGCGCCTTCGTGCTGAGACGCACGTCGGCCGCCAGCGCATCGATGGTCACGCCCGGCATCGGATCCTCGCCGGCGCTGTAGATGTCCGTGAGGACGATGTGATCGGCGCCCGCGAGCGAGGGCCCGAACGCGTGCATCAGCGCCGCGGTTCTCGTGTAGCGATGCGGCTGGAACGCGATGACGATCCGCCGGTCCAGTGTCTTCGCGGCCGCGATCACGGCCGCGATTTCAGTCGGATGATGGCCGTAGTCGTCCACGACGAGAATGCCGTCCGGTTCGCCTTTCACCTCGAACCGCCGTTCGGCGCCCCGGAACTCCGCCAGCCCGGCGGCGATGCGTTCAAACGGCAGCCCCAGCTCGAGACCAACCGCCACGGCGGCGAGTGCGTTCTGCAGGTTGTGGCGTCCCGGCACGTTGAGCGACAGCTCTCCGTGCCGCGCGACCGTCGCCTTCGCCGAAAACGGCCCGAGCTCGATGCGGCTCGCCGAGATATCCGCCTTGCCCTCAAGCGCGTACGTCGTCACTCGCCGCGTGATGCGAGGCAGCACGGCCGCGAGATTCGGATCGTCCACGCACGCGATGACGCCGCCATAGAACGGCACCTTGTTGGCGAAATCGACGAACGCCTGCTGCAGGTCGTCGAAGCCGCCGTAGTTTTCGAGGTGCTCGTGGTCGATGTTCGTCATCACTGCAATCGTCGGAAACAGTTTCAAAAACGACCTGTCGCTCTCATCCGCTTCGGCGACCATCAGCTCGCCGCGGCCCAGCCGCGCGTTGCTGCCGAAGGCGCTCAGCCGCCCGCCGATGACCGCTGTCGGATCGAGGCCCGCTCTCTCCAGCACCAGCGCGATCATCGACGTCGTCGTGGTCTTGCCGTGCGAGCCGGCGACCGCGATGCTGAACCGCAGCCGCATCAGCTCGGCGAGCATCTCCGCCCGCGGGATCACCGGAATCTGCCGGCGCGCGGCCTCACGGACTTCAGGGTTGCCGGCACGCACCGCCGCCGACACCACCACGACGTCCGCGCCGCCGACATTCGCCGCGTCGTGTCCCTGCGCGACGCGAATGCCGAGCGTCTCGAGCCTGTCGGTCACGGCGGACGTCTTCTCGTCCGAGCCGCTGACCGCGTATCCGAGATTGGCCAGCAGCTCGGCGATGCCGCTCATGCCGATGCCCCCAATCCCCACGAAATGAACCCGACGTGTGCGGCCTAGCACGCCTTCATTCCCCGATCAGTTCGATCGCACGATCGACGATCACTTTTGCGGCATCCGGCCTGGCGAGCGATCGCGCCACCTTCGCCATCCGCGCTCGTGCCGCTCCGTCGCCGGCGAGCGCGATAATCCGCTTCGCCAGCGCCGGTCCCGCCGCGTCGCGCTGCAGCAGGACTTCCGCCGCGCCCGCGGCCGCCAGCGCGTCGGCGTTCCGGCGCTGGTGATCGTCGGTCGCGGTCGGCAGCGGAATCAGAATCGCGGCCTTCCCTGCCGCCGCCACTTCCGCCAGCGTCGTCGCGCCGGCGCGGCAGACGATCAGGTCCGCGTGTCCGAGCCGCCGTCCCATGTCGTAGAAGAACGGCTCGACGTCGGCCTGAATCCCCGCCGCCCGATAACCGGCTCGCACCATTTCCACATCTCGCTCACCCGTCTGGTGGGTGAGACGTAGAGGCGGACGGCTGGCCGCCAGCTCCGCCGCTGCCTCCACCATGGCCACGTTGACTGCGTGCGCGCCCTGAGAGCCGCCAAAAACTAGGACCCTGACGACCGCTGAACCGCCATCTGCGCCCGCCTCCTCCGTTGAAGGACCGGCCGCGCGAAAAAACTCCGGCCGGACCGGGTTACCGCTGACGACTGCCTTCGCACCGAAAAACGAACGCGTCGAGTCGTACGTCACCGCCGCTGCCCGCACGAACGGCGCCAGCAGCCTGTTGGTCAACCCCGGCACCGCGTTCTGCTCGAGCACCATCGTCGCGATGCCGCGAAGCGCGGCGACCAGGACGACCGGGCCGGAGCTGTAGCCGCCGACGCCGATCACGAGCTGCGGACGCCGCCTCGACACGACGCGCCATGCGTCGACGAGGCTTTGCGGCAGCAGCCACAATCCGCGCACGCGGGCGGCCATCGACTTGCCCTTCAGTCCGCCGCTGCGAATCAGATCGAGCGCCAATCCCTCGCGCGGCAGCACGCGCGACTCGATGCCGCTCGCCGTGCCCGCGAACGACACCTCCGCGCCGCCGTCGCGCGCCATCAGCTCGCGCGCCACCGCGATGCCGGGATACAGATGCCCGCCGGTTCCGCCGCCCGCAATCACCACGCGCATTCGCCACGCTCACGAAACCATTGCCCGCGATCATCAGTACTCAACTCATGCTGCCGACGAGGACTGCTGCGAGACATTGAGCAGAATGCCCATGCCGAGCAGATTGATCAGCAGCGACGATCCGCCGAAGCTCACAAACGGCAGCGGAATCCCCTTCGTCGGCAGCAACCCGAGCGCCACGCTGATGTTGAAAAACGCCTGCACGGCCATCATCGTCGTGAGGCCGAGCGCGAGAAATGCGCCGAACGTGTCCGGCGCACGCAACGCGACGCGCAGTCCGCGCCAGGCGATCACGGCGAAGCAGAGCACGACGGCCGTCGCCCCAATCAGCCCGAGCTCCTCGGCGATGACTGAGTAAATAAAATCGGTGTGCGGCTCCGGCAGGTAGAACAGCTTCTGCACGCCGTTCATCAGCCCCCTGCCCCACACGCCGCCGGTGCCGACGGCGATGAGCGACTGAATGATCTGGAACCCCGCGCCAAGCGGATCGCGCCAGGGATCGAGAAAGGTCAACACACGCTGGCGGCGGTACGCCGTGCCCATCACGAGAAACGCCACGGCCGGCAGCGCGCACAGGACCACGCCGAAGACGTAGCGGTAGTTGATGCCCGCGGCGAAGACCATCACGGCCGCGATCAGCAGCAGCGACATCGAGGTGCCGAAGTCCGGCTCGAGCAGGATCAGGCCGACCATGCCCCCGACGACAATGGCGATGGGCAGCAGCGAGTAGTTCAACTCATTGATCCGATGCATCCGGCGGTCGAGCGTGTCGGCGATGAAGAAGATCGCCGCGAGCTTGGCGAGTTCGGACGGCTGAATGCCCAGCCCGCCAATCGCGAACCACCGGCGCGCGTTGTTGACGGGCGGTGCAAACAGGACGGCAATCAGCGCGAGCGCCACGCAGCCGAGACAGGCCCAGATCAGGATCGGCTGCTTGTAGTTGTGATAGTCGACGCGCATCACGACGCCGAGGATCATGACGCCCATGGCGGCCCACATCGCCTGTTTGGTGAGAAACAGGTAGGGCCGCTGGAAGCGCTCCATCATCACAACCGCCGAGGCGCTGTACACCATGACAACGCTCAAGCCGACCAGCAGGATGGTCGTCATGAACAGCACTCGATCCGACTTGAGCTTACGAGCCATTTCCTCCCCTACAGTTCAGGTCCATATCTCCCGAAACAATGTGCGCCGCAGGCCTGAGGGCCTGCACGACGATCCCGTGAGCGGTCAGCAGTCATCAGTCGGCCGTGGACGAAGGCACCAGCCTCACAAGCCGGGGCGGCTTGTGTTCCCAGCGGATGGTCCCTCAACGCAACGACCGACTGACGACAGCTCACCGCTCACACACCCCGCGGGCCTGACAGGCCCGCTCTACAAAAGCTTCCGCACCTCCTCCTTAAATCTGCGTCCGCGTTCCGCGTAGTCGCGGAACATGTCGAAGCTCGCGCACGCCGGCGCGAGCAGCACCACGCCGCCCGGCTTCGCCAGCGCAAACGCTTCCTTCACCGCGCTTTCGAACGTCGCGGCTTCGCGCACGTCAATCGCGCCCGCCAGCGCGTCCTTCACGAGCGGCGCCGCCTCGCCGATCGCGACGACCGCGCGCGCCCGCTTCCTCAGCGGTCCGCGCAGCAGGCGCAGGTCGCCGCCCTTGAACCTGCCGCCGATAATCGGCACGAGCCCGGCATCGAAGCTTTCGATCGCATGCAGCGCCGCATCAACGTTGGTCGCCTTCGAGTCGTTGACGAACCGAACCCCGCCGACTTCGGCGACGAGCTCCATCGCGTGCTCGAGGCCGCGAAACGCATCCACGGCCGCGGTCATCGCGACGGGCGCCGCTCCGGCGATCACGCCGACCGTGGCCGCCGCCATCACGTCGTTCACGAGATGCGGACCGAGCAGGTGAATCGCATCGAGCGGCACGAGCTTCGTTGTCCGCGGCTTCGCGCGATCGACGATCCAGCCGCCCTCGATCGCCGTCCCTGACTCGAGCGCGCCTCGCATGGCGAACAGCCGCGTCTGCGCGCGTCCTTCCCTGGCGAGCTGGAGGACCGCCGGGTCGTCGGCGTTGATCACTTTCCAGTCGCTCGCATCCTGGTTCTCGAAGACCCGGGCCTTCGCCGCTCCGTACGCGTGGACGGTCGGATGCCGATCGAGGTGGTCCGATGAAAAATTCAGCATCACCGCAATCCACGGATGGAACGTCTCGATCTGCTCGAGCTGAAAGCTGCTCGCCTCGACCACGTGCACGGTCTCCGGCGTCGATGTCGCGACCTGCGCGCTCAGGGGCGCGCCGATGTTCCCGCCCGCCATTACCGTGAATCCCGCCGCTTCGAGAATCCGTGCCGTCAGCTCGGTCGTCGTCGACTTCCCTTTCGTGCCGGTGATGGCGACCATGCGGCCGCGCAGCCATCGCGACGCGAGCTCCAGCTCGCCGATGACGGGAACACCGCGCGCGCGCGCGCCCGCGATCGCCGGCTGCTCGGGCGGCACGCCCGGACTCATGACGATGAGATCCGCGTCGCAGAAGGTCTCCGTGCGATGCCCTCCCAGCTCGAGCTCCACGCCCAGCCTCCTGAGCGGTTCCGCCTCGTCCACCTGCGCGCGCGTGTCAGAGAGCGTCACGTATGCTCCACGCCGCGCGAGCAGCTCCGACGCCGCAATGCCGCTTCTCGCCGCCCCGGCGACCGTCACTCGCCAGCCTCGAACCTCGAATTCCGAATCCCGAGTCCCAAATCCCAAATCCCGTCACCGAAGCTTGAGCGTCGTGAGACTGAAGAGCGCGAGGATGATTCCGACGATCACGAAACGGCTGATGACTTTCGGCTCGCTCCAGCCGCTCTTCTCGAAGTGGTGATGCAGCGGCGCCATCTTGAACACACGCTGGCCGGTCATCTTGAACGACGCGACCTGGATGACGACCGACAGCGCCTCCATGACGAAGACGCCGCCGACGATCACCAGCAGCAGTTCCTGTTTGATGAGAATCGCGATGGTCGCGAGCGCGGCGCCGAGCGCCAGCGATCCGACGTCGCCCATGAAGATGTCGGCCGGGTAGGAGTTGTACCAGAGGAATCCGAGCGAGGCGCCGACGAGCGAGCCGCCGAAGACCGTCAGCTCGGCCACCGGAGGAAAGTGGATGAGGTACAGGTAGTCCGCCAGCACGCGGTTGCCGATGATGTAGGTCAGCGCCGTATACGTCGCCGCGGCAATCGCGACGGTGCTGATCGCGAGGCCGTCGAGGCCATCCGTGAGGTTGACGGCGTTTGACGACGAGACCAGCACCAGGATCGCGAACAGCGGATACGCGAAGCCGAGGTCCGGGATCACACGCTTGAAGAACGGAAAGATCACGCGGGTGTTGTACAGCCCGTAATTCTGCAGAATCAGGAGGGCGACGCCCACGGCGGCGGCGACGGCGATCTGGTTCGCCATCTTGTAGCGCGGCCGCAGGCCGTGGTGCGACTTCCGGACAATCTTCAGATAGTCATCGGCGAAACCAATCGCGCCATACGCGGCCGTCGTCAGCACGGCAATCCAGACGTACGGGTTCAACAAGTTCGTCCAGAGCAGCGTCGGCACGAGCGTCGCCGTCAGAATCAGCAGCCCGCCCATCGTCGGCGTGCCGGCCTTGGCGCGATGCGACTCGGGGCCTTCCTGGCGGATGATCTGGCCGATCTGAAACTCCCGAAGCTTCCGTACGAGCCACGGTCCGAGCACCAGGCTCAGCACGAGGGCCGTGATCGTCGCGGCCGCGGTGCGAACGGTGATGTAGCGCACGACGTTGAACACGGAGAACTGCGTCCGGAGGAAGGGCAGCTCGTAGAGCAGGTAATACAGCATCAGGCGAACTCCGCCTTCAGCCGATCCACGACGATGTCCGCGCGAACGCCACGCGAGCCCTTGACGAGGACCAGATCGCCGTCCCGCACGAACGACGCCAACGCCTTCGCGGCGTCGTCGCTCGTGCCGAAATGGCGGGCACGCTCCCTGGGCATCCCGCCCGTCACCGCTCCGGCGACGATGGCCATCGCGTTCGCACCGCCGATTGCGACGAGCTCATCGATGCGCGATCGGGCCACGGCCGCGCCCACCTGCTGGTGCAGCGCCTCGCCCTGGTCGCCCAGTTCGAGCATTTCACCGAGCACGGCCACGCGCCGCCCTGCCGCCAGGCTGCTGCGCAGCACGTCGATGGCGCGACGCGTCGCCGTGGGATTCGCGTTGTAGCTGTCGTCGACGACGATGACGCCGCGGCCGAGGCGCACGACCTCACCGCGGTGTGGCGCGGGCGTCAGCGCGGCCGCGCGCTCAGCCATCGCCGGCAGCGGGACGTCGAAGTGAATGCCGACCGCGGTCGCCGCCAGGATGTTCGCGAGATTGCCCCGCCCGACGAGCGGCGTCCGGAGATCGAACGCCCCTCGAGGCGTCGTCACTCGCGCGGCGGTGCCGTCGATGCCCCGATCGACGACGTGGCCGGCGTGCACGTCGGCAGGGCGATCGATGCCGAAGGTGACGACCTGCCCTGAAAATTTCTGCGCGCGCGAGGCCACCCGATCGTCGTCCGCATTGGCCACCAGCACCGAGTCCGACGTCGCGCCTTCGAGGATCTCGGCCTTCGCATCCGCAATCGCGTCCATGGAGGCGAAGAATCCCAGATGCGCTTCGCCGACATTCGTCCACACGCGCACGTCCGGCTCGGCGATGCGGACCAGCGTGCTGATCTCGCCGGCGTGATTCATGCCGAGCTCGACGACGGCAATGTCCGGCCGTGCCGTCAGCTCCATGAGCGACAGCGGCAGGCCGATGTGGTTGTTCAAATTGCCCCGGTTTCGAATCACTCGATATGTCGCCCCGAGAAAATCCGCCGTCACTTCCTTCGTGGTCGTCTTGCCGGCGCTGCCGGTAATGGCGACGACCTTCGTCCCCGACGCCCTGCGCGTCGCGTGCGCCAGCGCCTGCAGCGCCGCTGTCGTGTCGTCCACGGCAATCACCACCGCGCCCGCGCCGCGCATGGCTTCAGCGCGTCCACGCGGCACGACCACGCCTGCCGCGCCGCCTTCGATCGCCGCGGCCGAGAAATCCGCGCCGTCGAATCTGTCGCCGCGGACGCCCACGTACAGCTGTCCGCGCTTCAGCGTCCGCGTGTCGATCGACACGCCCGAAAACTGCTGCCGTCCGTCGCCGGCGACGATCGTTCCTGCCATGGCGGCGGCCACCCATTCGGCCGTCAGCCGGATCTCTGACGCCATGGCCCCGGCCCTACACGACGCCCGAATTCGTCCGGCGCCGGCCCAGCAGCTCCCGTGCAATTGCCGCGTCGTCGAACGGCACGTGCTCGTCGCCGAGAATCTGGTACTTCTCGTGCCCCTTGCCGGCCAGCAGGACCGTGTCGCCGGGCCGCGCGACGTCGATGGCCTTCTCGATTGCCGCGCGGCGGTCCGCGATCGCAAACGTCGGCGCATCGTCTTTCCGTGTATCCGCCGTGATGCCCCGCTGGATCTCTTCGATAATCCGCGCCGGATCCTCATGACGCGGGTTGTCCGACGTGATCACGAGGATGTCCGACAGCCGGCTCGCGACCGCGCCCATCAGCGGGCGCTTCGTGCGATCGCGATCGCCGCCGCAGCCGAACAGCGTGATGAGACGGCCGCGCGCCATCGGCCGCGCGGTCTCGAGCAGATTCCGGAGCGCATCGTCCGTATGCGCATAGTCAACGACGACGGTGATGCCGTCGTTCGGGCCCGAGACCACTTCAAAGCGGCCCGGCACCGCGTGGAGCGCCTGCAGTCCCTTCTCGATCGCGTCAAACGGCAGATCGAGTGCGACGGCCGTCGAAACGGCCGCGAGGATGTTGTAGACGTTGGGCCGGCCGACGAGCTTCGAGCGCGCGTGCAGTGCGCCCCGGGGCGTGCGGATGGCGAACGCAAGGCCGTCCATCGAGAACGAGAGCGGCCCCGGCGTGATGTCCGCCGCGCGGTTGATCGCGTACGTCACCGGCTTCGCGCTCGCCTCGACCACAGCGGCGCCTTTCGGGTCGTCGACGTTGATCAACGCCGGCGCGCCGGGCGGCAGCATCTCGAACAGTCGGCGCTTCGCCTGGAAGTAGGCTTCCATGTTTGCGTGGAAGTCGAGATGGTCGCGCGTCAGGTTGGTGAAGACGCCGGCCGAGAACGTCATCGCGTCCACGCGCCGCAGCGCCAGCGCATGTGACGACACTTCCATCGCGCAGGCCGCGCAGCCGCCGTCCGCCATGTCGCGCAGCAACTGCTGAACATCGGGCGCTTCGGGCGTCGTATGCGCCGACGCACGCTCCTCGCCGCCGATGCGGTGCGCGACGGTGCCGATGACGCCGCACGCCATACCGCCGGCCTCGAAGATGGCCGCAATCAGATGCGCCGTCGTCGTCTTGCCGTTGGTGCCCGTGATGCCGACGACGCGCATGCGTTCGCTGGGGTGCCCGTGGAAATCGGCCGCGAGTTCCGCGAGAGCCAGGCGCGCGTCGGCGACCTGCAGCACCGGGACGCCCCTGCCGGCGATGCCAGTCATGTCGGGCAACGGCGGCTCGGCAACGACCGCGACTGCGCCACGTTCGACCGCCTGACGCGCGAACGTCGCGCCGTCGGCGTGCACGCCTTTGAGCGCCACGAACACGCAGCCGGGAACGACGGCGCGTGAGTCGTACGCGACGCCGGTAATCAGCGGTCCCCGCCCTGAGCCTGTCGAAGGGCCAATCGCCCGCTGGAGGTCAGCAAGCCTCATGGACGGGCCTGCTCCTGATGCGACGCCGGACTTCGCGCCAGGGTGACGCGGCCGACGCTCACGGCGTCGAGTGGCGCGCCGGCGGGAGGATCCTGCGACACCACGAAGCCGTTGCCGTCGACGCGTGCGGTGAGGCCGAGGCGCATCATCCGGCGCAGCGCCTCACGGGCGCTGAGGCCGTGAAGATTCGGCATCGTGCCGGGCGGTCCATCGGAGACGAGACTAACGGTCGGCGAGTCGAGGCCATCCGCCATCGACGCTTTCGGCACGTTGCTCGTGCCGTTCGCGCCCTCGTCGTGGCGCGCGATCATCACGGGCGCAATCGGATTGATCGTCTGGCCGACGCCCATGTAGCGCAGCGAGGCTTCAGCAATGCGCTTGAAGATCGGCGCCGACACCGTGCCGCCGAAGAAGCGGTTCGGGCCATGCGGCGAGTCGATCACGACGACGATCGCGAACGCGGGATCGCGCGACGGGAGGAACCCGACAAACGACGCGTTGTACTCGGACTTCGAGTAGCGGCCGCCGACGAGCTTGGCCGCCGTGCCTGTCTTTCCCGCGATGGTGAAGCCGGGAATCTGGGCCTTCGGCGCGGTGCCGTGCTCAGCCGCGACAACGCCTTCCATTATCCCCGTCATCGTTGCCGCCGTCTCGGCGCTGATGATGCGGCGCTCCACGTGCGGCTGAATGAGATAGCGGCGACTGTCGCGATAGACCGCGTGAATCACACGCGGCTCGACAAACTGACCGCCGTTGGCGACGGCGCTGACGGCCGCGATGATCTGCAGCGGCGTGACGCCGACCTGATAGCCCATCGACACCGATGCCAGCGCACCGTCGTTCAGCTTCGCCGGGCTCCAGACGATGCCGGGGCTCTCGCCCGGAAAATCGCGCGAGACCGGATGGCCGAAGCCATACAGCCCGACGTACCTGCCCATTCGCTCGGCGCCGACCCTGAAGCCGATCTTGATCGCGCCGACGTTGCTCGATCGGACGATCACCTCGGTCAGCGGGATGACGCCGTAATTGTGGTTTTCGTTTTCCGTGACGATGCGGCCGGGCGCGACCTGGATGCGGCCGGGATTCGTGTCGATGATCGTGTCGGGCGTCATCACTTTCTCTTCGAGCGCCGCCGACACCGTCACGACCTTGAACGTCGAGCCGGGCTCGTAGAGATCCTGCACCGCGCGGTTGCGACGCGCCGCCTCCTCGAACTCGCGATAGGCGTTTGGATTGAACGTCGGCTCGTTGGCCATCGCGAGAATCTCGCCAGTGCGCGGATTCATGATGATGACCGTGCCGCCGGCCGCCCTGTTCTCGATGACGCCGGCGTGAAGCTCGCGCTCGGCGATGTGCTGCAGGTACTCGTCGATCGTCAGCTCGACAGTCGAGCCCGTTGTCGGCGGGCGCTCGAACCGTGCGAACGCACGCCGGCGCGCGTCCGTCTGGACGAGCACGGT
>Ga0315281_10000457_pt1 | contig 56656 bp, 51 predicted proteins | sample YL17G07_0_MG_FD_204540 | JGI IMG/M metagenome (GOLD analysis project Ga0315281, IMG submission 204540) | Sediment microbial communities from Yellowstone Lake, YNP, Wyoming, USA - YL17G07_0 | ecosystem: Environmental > Aquatic > Freshwater > Lake > Sediment | place: USA: Wyoming | collected...
TCACCGGCCATTTTCCGGAACGACCGATCATGCCGGGCGTACTGATGGTCGAGGCCCTGGCGCAGGCGGGCGCCGTGGCTGTCCTGTCGCTGCCGGAGTACCGCGGCAAGCTCGCGCTGTTCGCCGCCATCGACAACTGCCGCTTCCGCCGGACGGTGCTGCCAGGCGACCAGCTGGTGCTCACCGTCGAACTCGAAAAGCTGCGCGGCCAGTTCGGCCGGGCGCGCGCCGTGGCGAGCGTCGGCGGAGAGGTCGCGGTCGAGGCGACGATCAGCTTCGTCATCCCTCGCGACCAATCCATCGCCGGGGGGCGCCGTGGCTGAGCGCTGGCATCGAAGGAGCGCCGCCGAGCGTGGCGATCGACGAGTGGTGGTGACCGGGATGGGTGCGATCACCCCGATCGGTAACGACGTGCCGTCCTACTGGGCCGCCCTCATCGCCGGGCGGAGCGGGATCGACCACATCAGATCGTTCGATCCCTCGCGCCTCGACAGCCGCATCGCCGGCGAGGTGAAGGGCTGGGACGCGGACCTCTTCATGCCCCGCAAGGAGGTCCGCCGCAACGATCGTTACGTGCACTTCGCGTGGGGCGCCTCGGCCGCGGCGCTGCGCGACGCCGGGCTGCCCAACCCGATCGTCGATGAGTCAGAGGCGGAGCGCACCGGGGTGATCATCGGCTCGGGGATCGGCGGCATCAACACCATGATTCGGGACATCATCGAGGCCCATGAGCTGGGGGTGGAACGGGTCGGCCCATTCCTAGTGACCTCGCTGATCCCTGATATGGGCGCAGGCTACGTGGCCATCTACGCCAACGCGCGCGGCCCCAACTACGCCACGGTCAGCGCCTGCAGCAGCAGCAACCACGCCATCGGCGACGCGCTGAATATCGTCCGCCGCGGTGACGCCGACGTGATGATCGCCGGCGGCGCCGAGGCAGGGATCGGCGAGATCCCGGTGGCCGCCTTCGCCGCCATGCGTGCGCTGTCCACCAGGCGCAACGACGAGCCGCAGCGGGCTTCCCGTCCATTCGACGCCGACCGCGACGGCTTCGTGATGGCCGATGGCGCCGGCATCCTGGTGGTCGAGGCGCTGGAGCACGCGCAGGCGCGCGGCGCGCGCATCCATGCAGAGTTGGTCGGCTACGCCGCCACCGACGATGCCTCCCACATCACCCTGCCGGCCCCCGGCGGTCGCGGTGCGGTGGGAAGCATGAGTCTCGCCCTGGCCGATGCAGGCATGACCACCGAGCAGGTCGACTACATCAACGCCCACGGCACCAGCACGCTGCCGAACGACCGGGCCGAGACGGCCGCCATCAAGACCGTCTTCGGCGACCGCGCCCACGCGATCCCGGTAAGCAGCACCAAGAGCATGACCGGACACCTGCTCGGCGCGGGTGGCGGGGTCGAGGCGATCGCGTGCATCCGCGCCATCCAGGAGGGGATCCTGCCGCCGACCATCAACTACGAGAACCCCGATCCGGACTGCGACCTCGACTACGTGCCGAACGTGGCCCGCCCGGTACCGATCGCTTCTGCGATGAGCAACTCGTTCGGCTTCGGCGGCCACAACGCCACGCTCATCATGCGGCGCTACGCCGCATGAACCCATCGGCCGACCAGGTGCTGGCTGCCATCGACCTGCTGGCACCGGTCTTCGAGACGACCGGCCTCGATGAACTGGAGGTCGAGTCCGGGGACCTGCTGGTGCGCATGGCCCGTCCGCCTGCGGCTGTGCCCGCCGCTCCGGCAACGCCCGCTCCCTCGATCACTCCGTTCGGCGAGCCCGCATCGGGCATGCGCTTCGTGACGGCACCCCTGACCGGGGTCTGGTACGCCTCGCCATCTCCGGGCGCGAGACCCTATCTTCAGGAGGGCGACGAGATCGGCGCCGGGGCGGTGGTCGGCCTGATCGAGGCAATGAAGCTGTTCAATGAGATCAAATCCGACATCGCCGGGCGGGTGACGAGAATCCTCGTCGAGCGCGGCACGCTGGTGAAGCGTCAGCAGCCACTGATCGAGATCGACCCGAGCTGACGACGAGATGGCAGGAGGAGCAACGAGGCCGATGGCGATCAACGCACGGATCACCGGATGGGGCATGTACGCGCCGTCGCGGATCATGACCAACGACGACCTGACCCGGCTGGTCGACACGACCGACGAGTGGATCGTGTCGCGCACCGGGATCCGCGAGCGTCGGATCGCGGCCGATGACGAGACCACCACATCGCTCTCGGTCAATGCGGCGCGCGACGCGCTCGCCGTGGCGGGGGTCGATCCATCGGAGCTCGACCTGGTGATCGTGGCGACCTGCTCCCCCGACTACCCGCTGCCGGCCACCGCGGTCACCGTGGCGACTGCCCTGGGAGCCACCCGCGCGGCCGGCTTCGACCTGCAGGCGGCCTGCTCCGGATTCCTGTACGGCCTCGCCACCGGCAGCAGCTTCATCGGCAGCGGCATGTATCGCAACGTGCTGGTGATCGGGGTCGAGGTGCTGAGCCGGTTCCTCGATTGGACCGACCGCAACACGTGCGTCCTCTTCGGCGACGGGGCGGGTGCGGTGCTGCTGCAGGCCTCGGACCAGCCGGGCGGGCTGCTCGGGTTCAACCTGTTCAGCGATGGGACTGGCTTTGAGGGGATCATCGTGCCGGGGGGTGGCTCGGTCTGTCCGGCTTCGCCGTCGACCATCGCCGAAGGAAAGCATTTCATCAAGATGGCGGGCCGCGAGGTCTACAAGTACGCCACGCGGCAGCTCGCCGATTCCGGAGTGGCGGCGCTGCGCGACGCGGGGCTGACGGTCGACCAGGTCGACCAGTTCGTCTTCCACCAGGCCAACCTGCGGATCATCGAGAACGTACAGCGGCAGCTTGAGATCCCCGACGAGAAGCTCTACGTGAACATCGAGAAGTACGGCAATACCAGCGCGGCATCGGTGCCGATGGCCCTGGTCGAGGCGGTCGCGGCCGGCCGCATCAAGCCGGGCGACAACGTCCTGATGGTGGCCTTCGGCGCGGGGTATACCGCGGGGGCCGCGGTGGTCGAATGGACCGCCGATCCGGCTCGCGCGTTCCTGGCGCCCGGCGAACAGACCCGGCTCGGCAAACCACGCGTCAGCGATCCCGAGATGGCGGTTGCCGGCTGATGTTCGATCTGACCGGCAGGGTCGCCCTGGTCACCGGCGGGAGCCGGGGACTCGGCCGCGCCATCGCGCTCGCGCTGGCCGGCCAGGGTTGCGACGTGGCCGTCAACTACCGCGGCAACCAGGCCGCCGCCGACGAAGTGGTGGCCATGATCAGCGCCATGGGGCGGACTGCGCTGGCGATCCAGGGCGACACCGGTGCCGGCCGCGAGGCCTGCGAAACGATCGTCAAGGCGGCGCTGGACGCCTTCGGCAAGGTCGACATCCTCGTCAACAACGCGGGCATCACCCGCGACAACCTGCTCATGCGGATGGACGCCGAGGAGTGGGAGTCGGTACTGGCCACCAACCTTGCCGGCCCGTTCTGGATGACGCGCGCCATCGCCAGGCCGATGATGAAGGCCCGCTATGGCCGCATCATCAACATGAGCAGCGCGGCCGGCCGGATGGGGAATCCCGGCCAGGCCAACTACTCGGCCGCCAAGGCCGGGCTGATCGGCCTCACCAAGACGACGGCCCGCGAGCTTGCCAGCCGCGGGATCACCTGCAATGCCCTCGCCCCTGGCCTGATCGAGACCGATCTGACCGCCAATCTGCCCGCGGCCGCTTCCGAGGCCATCAAGACGCTCACCCCGATGGGTCGCACCGGGTCGGTCGAGGATGTCGCCGCGGCCGCCGTCTACCTGGCTTCGGACGAATCGAGCTACGTCACCGGCCAGGTCATCGGCGTTGACGGTGGCATGGTGATGGGCAGCTAGGTCACCGACCGGGACGCTGGCGGGCAGCGAGCCTGACTGCGAGAATGTAGGCCCACCACCGGGCATCAAGAGGAGAACCGCATGCTGTCCCTGGCCACCCTGCTGCGCCCCACGCGGCGCGTTCACGCCCACTGCGACGTTCCCTGCGGGATCTACGACCCCGAGCAGGCCCGCATCGAGGCCGAGTCGTGCTACCGGATCATCGAGAAGTTCCATGCCAGCACCGATGAGCTCTTTCGGCAGCGCTGCGTGGTGGTCAAGGAGGCGCGCGCCGAAGAGACCAAGCATCACATCGACGTGATGTGGCACGACTACTTCAAGCCCGAGCACCTCGCCGCGTACCCGGACCTGCACGACGTCTGCTGGAAAGCCTCGAAGGCCGCCTCAAGGGTGAAGCAGTCGACCGATCTCGAGGCGGCGAGCGAGCTCCTGGGACTCATCGACAAGATCGACGAGATGTGGCAGGGCACCGGCGGGCTGGCCAAGACCCGCGTCAACGGGCGACCCTCCTGAGGCGTCCCGGGCGGCTGCTGGCGCTGCTGGGCGCAGTCGCGGGGATCGGCGCCGGCGCGGCGGCCAGCCGCTGGCTGGACGTGGTCGAGGTCCACGGCGGCTCGATGTCCCCGGCGCTGCTTCCCGGAGACCGACTGCTGGTCGAGTCCCGCACCTACCAGCGGCGCCGTCCGCGTCCTGGCGAGGTGGTCCTGGCAGCGGATCCGCGCCAGCCCGGCCGCGAGTTGATCAAGCGCGTCTCCGCGGTGGATGCGGAGCTCGGGCAGGTGGAGCTGCTCGGCGACACGCCCGAGGAGAGCACCGATTCACGAGAGTTCGGGAGCATGCCCCTCGCCTCGATCCGCTGGCGCGCAGCGCTCCGCTACTGGCCTCCGGGACGCGTCACGCGCCTCTGACCGCTCAGGCCACTCCCAAGAGGGCGGCCACCGCCGCAACGCATCCATCCCGCTCGGCCGGCAGGAAGTCAACCGCCGCTCCCGCCTCGGCTCGGACCAGCCACTCGCTGGCGCTGGTCGGGCGTACGGCAATGCGCGCCTCCGGTGCGCGCTCGCGCAGGAAGGCGACCACGGGGCCGAGGCCGGCGTCCCCGAACTCCTCTCTGATGGCCCTGACGTCCACCACGGCCACATCTGGGCGCCGCAGGACGGTGGCCTGGTTCAGGCGCGCCACGTCGTTGTAGAAGAAGGCCAATGCGCCGCTCAGGCGTCCCTCGAGGGCATCGGCCAGCTCGCGATCGCGCGTGAGGCAGTAGACGAGCAGATCGTGGTCGTCGCCTTCCATCGGCGCGAGGGTACCACTCGCCGGAACCGCCGCGGGCCAGCGCTACAATTGCGGGCCGATGACCACCCGCACCGACCTGACCGCCGGCCACCAGGCGCTTGGCAGCCTGCTCGGACGCGTCTGGGCGGTCGACCAGGTTGGCGTCGAGGAACGCGCCGCGTCCCTGGCCAAGCGCAGTATCAAGCGCGAATCGAAGCTCTGGGCGCTTGACCTCGCGATCCGGATGATCGACCTGACCACCCTGGAGGGAAAGGACACGCCGGGCAAGATTCGTGCCCTGGCCGGCAAGGCGCGCCATCCCGACCCGACCGACCCGACCATCCCATCGGTGGCGGCGCTGTGCGTCTACCCGAACATGATCGCGGCCGCCAGGGCGGCACTCGCCGGGTCAACAGTCAAGGTGGCCTCGGTGGCCACCTACTTTCCGTCGGGCCAGGCGCCGCTGTCGCTGAAGCTCGACGACGTGCGCACCGCGGTCGCCCTCGGAGCGGACGAGATCGACATGGTGATCGACCGTGGCGCCTTCCTGGCCGGCCATTACGCACAGGTCTTCGACGAGATCGTGGCCGTCAAACAGGCCTGCGGCAAGGCACATCTCAAGGTGATCCTCGAAACCGGCGAGCTGGAGACCTACGACAACGTGCGCCGCGCATCGGTGCTGGCCATGGCGGCGGGGGCCGACTTCATCAAGACCTCCACCGGCAAGGTGCAGCCCGCGGCGACCCTGCCGGTCACCCTGGTCATGCTCGAGGCGATCCGCGACTTCTACGCGCAGACCGGGCGGGCGGTCGGCATGAAGGCCGCCGGCGGGATCCGGACTGCCAAGGAGGCGATTGCCTACCTGACGGTGCTGTACGAGACGCTCGGCCCGGACTGGATGACGCCCGATCGGTTCCGTTTCGGAGCCTCGAGCCTGCTCAACGACCTCCTCATGCAGATCCGCAAGGAGCGCACCGGCCGCTACTCCGGCGTCGACTACTTCACCCTCGACTAGGCCGATGTTCGACGTGGCCCCCGGCACCATCGTGGTCTACAGCGACATCGGTTGCCCGTGGGCGCACGTCGCGGTCTGGCGGCTGCACGACGCGCGCCGTCGCCTCGCGCTTGATGCGGCCGTCTCGTTCGACCACCGTGTCTTTCCGCTCGAGCTCTTCAACTCCCAGCCCACTCCCAAGGACGAGCTTTCCGTGGAGCTCGACGCTTGCGCCAGCCTGGCTCCGCGCGCCGGTTGGCAGGCCTGGAGCGCGCCGGAGTGGACCTGGCCGGCCACCATGCTGCCCGCCATGGAGGCCGTGCAGGCTGCCAAGGAGCAGGGGCTGTCGGCCTCGGAGCAGCTCGACCGGGGCCTGCGTCGCGCCTTCTGGGGCGAGAGCCGCTGCGTCAGCCTGCGCCACGTCATCCTGGAGGTGGCCGCGGCCTGCGACGGGGTGGAGCTAGAGGCGCTGGCAGCGGCGATCGACTCGGGGCGGGCCCGTCACGCCGTCTTCGAGCAGTACGAACTCGCCAAGACTGATGCCGTGGATGGCTCGCCGCACCTCTTCCTGGCCGATGGCACGAACCTCCAGAACCCGGGCATCGAGGCGACCTGGGAAGAGGGGGGCGACGGGTTCTGGCGTCCCACCATCGTGCATGACGATCCCACCATCTATGACGACCTGCTGCGGCGCGCCGCCCACCGCGGCTGATCTCACGATTCGGTGCCGGATCGCGTTTCAGTGGGCGTGCACCTTCCGCCATTCCAGCACCTCGTCGACGAGCATGCGGCGGAGCTGCATCGGTTCCTGGTCGCTTCGGTGGGACCGCACGATGCGGAGGACTGCCTGCAGGAGACCTTCCTCTCCGCGCTGCGGGCCTACCCGCGGCTGCGGCACGGCGACAACCTGCGGGCGTGGCTCTACCTGATCGCGCAGCGCAAGGCAACCGATCTGGTACGCCGCCTCGGTCGCCGCCCGGTCAGCGATCTCGACGGTGTCCCGCCGGAGCGGTTGTCGGTGCCACCGCAGGCGATCGGCGACGACGGCCTCTGGATGGCGGTTCGACAGTTGCCGGCCAAACAACGGGCAGCCGTGGTGCATCGGTTTGTCTTCGACCTTGCCTACCGGGAGGTGGCCGTGCGCATGGGCATCAGCGAGGTAGCGGCCCGCCAGAACGTCAGCGCCGGCCTTCGCCGGCTTCGCATGGAGGTGGAACGGTGACCGATCTCGAGCAGCGCCTTGCCGGCTCGCCTGCGACGACCGTCGACCGTGGGCAGTTGGCCACCGCATTGGCTCGCCGGGCAAGCGAGGCGCGGCTGCTGGATGTGGCCTTCGCCGCACTCGACTCCCCGCTGGGCGAGCTGACCGTCTTTGTGACGCGGCGCGGCGTGGTGCGGATCGCGTATGCCGATGAGCCGATCGACGCGCTGCTGGACGAGATGGCCGCGAGCCTCTCACCGCGGATCCTGCGCGCTCCCGGGAGCACGGACGCAGCCCGACGCGAACTCGAGGCCTACTTCGCCGGAGAGCGCCAGGCCTTTGACGTGCCGGTCGACTGGTCGCTGATCCACGGATTTGCGACCGGGGTCCTGCGCGCCACGGCGCGGATCCCGTTCGGGCGCACCAGCAGTTACGGCCAGGTTGCGATGAGCGCCGGCTCACCTCGCGCCGCACGCGCAGCGGGCAACGCCCTCGGCTCGAACCCGATTCCAATCGTGGTGCCCTGCCACCGCGTCCTGCATGCCGACGGCGGCCTGGGAGGCTATTCGGGGGGCCTGGACCGCAAACGCTTCCTCCTGCGGCTGGAGGGATCGTTGCCGGGCTGAGCAGGGCCGCGTGCCATAATCGGCCGCGTGACGCTCGTCAAGAAGCCTGACGGCAGACCCGCAGCCTCGTGGGGTCTCTCCGCGCGCGGGATCCCCTGGGAGTACGCCCCCGCCCCTGAGTCGACCGATCACATCCAGATTCGGCCGCAGTACGGCCTCTTCATCGACAACGACTTCGCCCCCAGCCGACCGAGGGCCACCTTCGAGGTGATCAATCCGGCCACCGAGGAACCGCTGGCGCAGGTGGCGAGGGCCTCGAAGGCCGATGTCAATCGGGCCGTCACTGCCGCTCGCCGTGCCTACGATACGGTCTGGTCGCGGCTTCCCGGCAGCGAGCGGGCGAAGTACCTCTACCGCATCGCGCGGATCATCCAGGAGCGCTCGCGAGAGTTCGCCGTGGTCGAGACGATGAACTCCGGCAAGCCGATCAAGGAGAGCCGCGACGTGGACGTGCCGCTCGCCGCGGCCCACTTCTTCTACTACGCCGGCTGGGCCGACAAGCTCGACTATGCCTTCCCCGGTCGCCGCCCTCGGGCGCTCGGCGTGGTCGCCCAGGTCATTCCGTGGAATTTCCCGCTCCTGATGCTGGCCTGGAAGATCGCGCCCGCCCTCGCGGCAGGCAACACGGTCGTGCTCAAGCCGGCATCCACCACGCCCCTCACCGCGTATCTCTTCGCCGAGGTGGTGCGCCAGGCCGACCTGCCGCCGGGGGTGGTGAACATCATCACCGGGCCGGGCGAGATCGGGATGGAGCTGGTACGGCACCCCGACATCAACAAGATCGCCTTCACCGGCTCGACCGTGGTCGGCAAGATGATCGCCCGGGCGGTCGCCGGCAGCCGCAAGAAGCTGACCCTGGAGCTGGGCGGCAAGGCCGCCAATATCGTCTTTGACGACGCACCGCTCGATCAGGCGATCGAAGGGATCATCAATGGCATCTACTTCAACCAGGGCGAGGTGTGCTGCGCTGGGTCACGCCTCTTCGTCCAGGAATCGGTCTACGAGCCGCTCCTCGACAAGCTCAAGGCGCGCCTCTCCACCCTGCGCGTCGGAGACCCGCTGGACAAGAACACCGATGTCGGGGCCATCAACTCGGCCGGCCAGCTGGCAAAGGTTGCCGAGCTCGTGCAGTCGGGGATCGACGAGGGGGCCGAGATCTTCCAGCCCGACTGCGTCCTGCCCGATCGCGGCTTCTTCTTCCGCCCCACCCTCTTCACCGGCGTGAGCCAGAGCCATCGGATCGCCCAGGAGGAGATCTTCGGGCCAGTGCTCTCGGTTCTCACCTTCCGCACTCCCGAAGAGGCCGTCGAGAAGGCCAACAACACGCCCTATGGGCTCTCGGCAGGAGTGTGGACCGAGAAGGGGAGTCGCATCTTCAAGATGGTGGCCGCCATGAAGGCAGGGGTGGTGTGGGCCAACACTTTCAACCGCTTCGATCCGACCTCCCCGTTCGGTGGCTACAAGGAGTCCGGCTACGGCCGCGAGGGCGGGATCCACGGCCTGGGCGCCTACCTCGACCTGTCTGCGGATGGGACGACCGGCCGATGAGCCCACGCGCCCGGCCGCTGGCGACCGTCGCGGAGCCCGCGGCGCCACGGCTCGGCGTCCGCAAGACCTACAAGCTGTACATCGGCGGCGAGTTCCCGCGCACCGAATCCGGCCGCGTTTACGAGGTCTTTGGCGCTCGCGGAGCGTCGTTGGCCAACGCTTGCCGCGGCACCCGTAAGGACATTCGTGACGCCGTGCGCGCGGCCCGCAACGTGCAGCCGGGCTGGGCCTCAAAGACCGCGTTCAACCGCAGCCAGATCCTGTACCGGATCGCCGAGCTCATGGAGGGACGGCGCGATCAGTTCATCGCCGAGGTGATGGCCTCGGAAGGGATCGGTCGCCAGCGCGCCACTCGACTGGTCAACGCCGCCATCGATCGCTGGGTCTGGTACGCCGGCTGGGCCGACAAGTTTCCCCAGATGGTCGGCACGGTCAACCCCGTGGCCGGGAGTTACTTCAACTTCAGCGTGCCGGAGCCGACCGGCGTGGTGGGCATCATTGCGCCGGAGGGATCGAGTCTGCTCGGCCTGGTGAGCCGCCTCGCGCCAGTCATCGTGTCCGGCAACTGCGCCGTCGTTCTCGCCTCGGAGTCACGGCCGCTGCCCGCCGTGACCCTGACCGAGGTGCTCGCCACCTCGGACGTGCCTGGTGGGGTCGTCAACCTGATCACGGGGCTGCGACGCGAGCTGGTCCCGCATCTTGCCGGACACATGGATGTCAACGCCCTTGATGCGTTCGGCCTCGACCCGGCGCAGATCACCGCCATCGAGGAGATCGCCACTGAGAACGTGAAGCGCGTGGCCCGCCCACCGGTCGCCGGCCTCGACGCGTTCGACTGGCTCTCGGCGTCGGCCCAGTCGCCCTACCTGATCGGCGAGTTCGTGGAGATCAAGACCGTCTGGCACCCGATCGGCTCGTAGGCGACCCCTACAGCCAACCGACCCACCTGCCGAGGGTCGAGGCGAACAGCAGCAGGGTCAGCAGCGTGATCAGGCTGGTCAGCGACCAGGCTAGGACGTTCAGCCAGGTCGGATTGGTATGAATGCCCATGATCCGCGGGTTGTTCACCAGGCGCACCATGAAGACCAGGATGATCGGCAGCAGGATGCCGTTCAGGTTCTGGCTGACCAGGATGACCCCGATCAACGGCAGGCCCGGGATCAGCACGACCACGGCGCCGATCACGATCAGGGCCGTATAGAGACCCATGAAGGCCGGCGCCTCCCGGAACTTGCGCGAAACGCCCGACTCCCAGCCGAACGACTCGCACACCGCGTAGGCGGTCGTCAGCGGCATGACGGTGGCCGCCAACACGGACGCGCCGAAGAGGCCAAAGGCGAAAAGGCCTTCTGCAAATCCACCCGCGACGGGGGCCAGTGCCAGGGCAGCCTGATCCGCGCTGGTGATGACGATCCCGCGCGGGAAGATGGTCACCGCAGTCACCACCACGATGAAGAGGGCGATGGCGTTGGTCCAGATGCCGCCGAGCACAGCGTCGGCCTGCGCCAGCCCCAACTCCTCTGGCCCGAGCCCCTTGTCGGCGACTGATGACTGGAGGTAGAAGAACATGTATGGGGTGACCGTGGTGCCGACGGTGGCCACCATCAGCAGCAGGGCATGTGGTTCGAGCGAGATCGATGGGGCGATCAATGCGCGGCCCACCTGCCCCCAGTCAGGGCCCGCCACGAAGGCGCTCACCACGTATGCCGCGAAGACGACGGCCACCGACAGGAAGACTCGCTCCACGACCCGGTAGTTGGCGAAGACCACGAGCGCCCAGATGCCGGCCGCCACGATCGGCACGGTGGCGTAGCGGGAAACGCCGAAGATCTCAAGGGCGGCCGCGGCTCCGGCGAACTCGGCGATGACGTTGGCCCCATTGGCGATCAGCAGGACCACCATGGCGAACAGCGTCCAGCGAATACCGAAGTCGTCGCGAATCAGGTCTCCCAGTCCCTGGCCGGAGACCGCCCCCATGCGGGCTGCCATCTCCAGCACCACGATCAGCATGACGGTGGTGATCGGCAGGATCCACAGGAGCGAGAAGCCGGTCTCCGAACCGAGCAGGCTGTAGGTGGCAATTCCGCCGGCGTCGTTGCCCGCGAGTCCGGCGATCAGCCCCGGGCCCATGACTGCCAGGAAGGCGAGCAGTCCGGAGCGATGGACCCTGAAGTTGGGCAGCCGCTCACGGATGGAGCGCTGGACGCGCCGAATCGGGCGGGGAATGGCCAGGCGGCTCACGCCTCAGCGCTCCTCTGCCGGCTCGTAGATCTCCGGGAGGCGCTTCCGCCACCCCTCGCCGAAGGCGCGCTCGAAGGCGTCGTCGACGGTCACGATCCCTTGCATGCGACCCGCGGCATCGACCACCGGCAGGGCGAGCAGGTTGTAGCGGGCGATCGCCGCGCCGACCTGCTCCGCATCCACCTCGAGCGCCACGCTGATCGGATCCGGCCGCATGAACGCCCGAACCGGCGTCCGCGGGCTGGCCACGATCAGTCCGCGCAGGGTGATCGTGCCGAGCAGGGTCCCGTCCGGATCGGTCACGTAGAGGTAGTAGACGTGGTCGGCATCGGGATGCCGTTCGCGGAGCATGTCGATCACCTGCTCGGCGCTCTGGTCGGGAGTGATGGTGATGAAATCGGTGGTCATCAGCCCGCCCGCGGTCTCTTCGCCATACGCCAGCAGTTCGCGAACATCGGAGGCCTCATCGGGCTCCATCAGGCTGAGCAGCTCCTCCTGGCGCGCCTCCGACAGGTCGGCCACCAGGTCGGCCGCCTCGTCGGGTCCCATCTCCTCAAGGATGTCGGCCGCCTTCTCCGGCGGCAGAGCCTCGAGGATGTCCACCTGGTCGTCGGCCGCCAGCTCCTCGAGCACGTCCGCGGCGCGCTCGTCGTCGAGCGAGGCAAGGATCCCGGCGCGGTCGCGAGGGGCGAGCTGCTCGACGATGTGGGCGACATCGGCCGGGTGCAGGGTGCCGAGCGCCTGGTGGGGGACGCGCAACTTCAGGCTCGAGACGCTCGACTCAACTGGGTCGACATCCTCCCACTCGATGTAGTTCTCGGCCTCGAGGCGCAGGGCGCGCGCCAGCCGCTCGCCGGGCCCCGACAGACCGAGCCGACGGAGGATGCCCGCCAACCCAACATCGACCGCCACCAGGCGCAGCCGACCCTCGACCGGCGCCAACTGGATGTCGTTGACGCGTACGATCTTGCGTCCTTCGACGTCCACGATCTGCTTGTCCTGGAGGTCGAGCCAGAGCCGGATCTCATCAGGGCGCTGGCGGAAGGTGGTGATGTCGATGCTCGAGGTATGCAGCCGCGCGCCGGACGTGTCGATCTCCTCGACGTCGGTCCACGGCACGAAGATCTCGCGTCCGCCGGCCACCCGCAAGACCAGCCCGGTGACCGGCGGGTAGCGCTCGCCGAGAGCGACGATCAGGTCACGGACCTTGCCGAAGGCCTCGCCGTTCCGGTCCCGCACAGGACGCCCGATGAGTTGGCTCAGAAAGAACATGGAACGACCACCTCGCCTTCGCGTCGGAGGAGATGTGACGCGCGCGGGTGGCCGATGGATGGCGAACGAGGGGCGCCGAGCGCGATGCTAGGCGGTCGCCCTCCCGCCGGCCATGGGCCGCGGGCACGCGCAGATTCGACTACCGGAAACGGCGTCCACCTTGGATCGCGCCTTGCCTCGATGTGGGTTTCGTCGGACCGGGCTGATTCTAGACCGACGCGTGCGCGGCGGGAACCCCCGTCTCGGCCTTGCCACGAGCGCGATGGCGGGCCACCTTCGCCTGGTTCCCGCAGGTCCGCATGTCGCACCAGCGGCGCCGGCCGGTCGGGGAGTGATCGACGAAGATGAACCGGCATGTGTCGTTCGCGCAGACGCGAAGGCGCCCTGGCACGTCATCGGCCAGGAACTGCGCGAAGGAGCTGGCGACGGAGGCCCGCGCCTGGTCGAGCCGGTCCCCCACTTGGGCAAAGGTGTAGCGGGTCGCCTCGGGGTCGAGGCGAAGTTCGTGGTAGTGCAGCCCGTGGCGCAGGATGTGGTTGAGATTACGAAGCTGGGCAGCGGTCGGATGGCCGCGCTCCGCCACTTCGGCCGACATGTCGAGCAGCAGGCCTCGCAGATGGACGAAGCGCTCCAGGCGGCGTGCCGCTTCGGCTGGGTCGCGGTGGAGTCTCGCAGTCTCGGCGGCGCGGCCGCGGTCGCTGATCAGCCCGTGGCGCCGAAGCCAGCCGAGCAACGCGTCCACCTCCGGCACGTGGTCGATATCCCCACTTCGGCCGTGCTCAAGGGTGTTGGCGAACGCAGCGAAGAGCTCGTCGGCCCTGTCAGGCCCTGGCCGAGTCGCTGGCTTGAGCGGCATGGTGTAACCACTATACGCCGTTTGACAAGTTACCCGCAAGCCGCTAGACTCCACAATGGTAACCAGTCATAACGCCATCATTAGTTACACATTCGTCGACGGGAGACACAGGAATGGTTGGATTGTTGCTGATCGTGGCGTTGATCGTCGCCTTCGACCTCGCCGCACTTCTTTGGGGGGCGGACAGCCGTTCCACTCGCACCGACGGAATCGTTTCGAAGTTTTGACCGAAGACCGGGCCGGCCTCGGCAGGCCCGAAACCCACGAACCCCTGGAGGAATCCCATGAGCCGCGCAACCTATTTGGGGCTGCTCGCCAACCTGAGGCACGAAGACATGGCGGCTGACGCGCGCCGCCGACAGCGTTCGACGGATGCGATCCGTCGCCGCCGCGGCCGATCGTTCGGTGCGATCCTGCTGCACATGCTGCGGAGCAAGCGCTAACCGCGCGCCCAGCAACGACACGGCCCGGACCCCAATGGGGGACCGGGCCGTTTTCGTGTCCTGCGTAGAATGGCCCGCATGCCCACCCCGCGCGCCGTCATCTCGAACTCGGAGCTGGCGCGTGTCTTTCGGGAGGTCGGCGACATGCTTGAGATCCTGGGCGAGGTGGTGTACAAGGCGGTCGCCTATCGACGCGTGGCCGATGCCGTGGAACGCTGGCCAGAGGACCTGGCCACCTTGTATCGGGGAGGGACCCCGCCCAAGATCCCCGGTGCGGGAGACGCACTCTCCGCCAAGCTTCAGGAACTGGCCGATACGGGCCATCTTGCCTACCACGAACGGTTGAGGGTCCAGGTGCCCGATGGCCTTCTTGATCTCCTCCGGATTCCGGGTCTCGGACCTCGCACCGTCAGGTTGCTGCACGCAGAGCTCGGGATCGACTCGCTCGCGTCGCTGCAGGCAGCCGCCGAAGCGGGGGCGCTCAGAACGCTGAAAGGACTCTCGGGGCGCACCGAAGAGAACGTCCTGGCAGGGATCTCCCGCCTGGCAACCCAGGGGAGCCGTCTCCTGCTGCACGATGCCGACGCCCTGGCATCCGAGTTGGTCAGCAAGTTGGGCCACGTCCCCGGAATCCGCCAGATCGCCGCGGCGGGTTCGCTGCGGCGACGCTGCGCGACCATCGGCGACCTCGACCTGCTGGCGGCCACCGACGACCCGGCTGCCCTGATCGCGGCATTCGGCCAGGTGGCGGACGTCACCCGGATCCTGTCGGCGGGCATCGACAAGTCGAGCATCCTGCTGGCATCCGGTCGCCAGGTGGATCTGATGGTCTGCGCCCCTGTCGCCTGGGGGACGCACCTCGTCCATTTCACCGGCAGTCGCGAGCACAACGTCGCGCTCCGCTCGCATGCCCTGGAGCGGGGCATGTCGCTTTCCGAGAAGGGCTTCAAGGCGCTCGACACCGGCGAGCTGGAATTGGCGGCCACCGAGGAAGAGGTCTATGCGCGCCTGGACCTGCCATGGATTGCGCCAGAGCTTCGCGAGGACGCCGGCGAGATCCAGGCCGCGGTCGCCGGGCAACTGCCCGAGCTGATTCGCCGCGAGGACCTTCGGGGGGACACCCACCTGCATTCGGACTGGACCGATGGGGTCGACTCGATCGAGGCGATGGCCCGTGCCGCTCGTGAGCGCGGTCACGACTGGGTCGTGCTGACCGATCATTCGCCCTCGTTGGGGATCGCGCGCGGCCTTTCGCCGGAGCGGGTGGCCGAGCAGCGCACCGAGGTGCACCGACTGAATGCCGAGCTCGCGCCGTTCCGCATCCTGCACGGGACCGAGATGGAGATTCGGGCCGATGGCAGCCTCGACTACCCTGACGAGCTGCTTGCCGGATTCGACCTGGTGATCGCCAGCGTGCACACCGCGCGCGGCCAATCCACCGAGCAGCTCACCCGCCGGACCCTCGCCGCCATCGAGAATGAGCACGTGGACGCCGTGGCGCATCCGACCGGCAGGATCGTCAATCGAAGGGATCCGGTGGCGCTCGATTGGCCGCGGGTCTTCGAGGCGGCGGCGCGCACCGGCACCGCCCTGGAGCTCAACGGCAGCCCGCGCCTCGACCTTGACGACCGCCTTGCCCGCGCGGCCGGGCAGGCCGGCGTTCGCCTGACGCTGGCCAGCGACGCGCATCGCACCGAGGAACTTGACCAGCTGCGCTACGCCGTCGACATGGCCCGCCGGGCCTGGCTGACCGCCCCGCAGGTGATCGGCTCACGGTCGGCCGACGCCCTGCTGGCGATGGTCCGATGATGGCCGGGCGCCTGGGCTTCCTGCGCCAAATCGAGCGCCCCAATGCGCTGCTGTTGGCGATCGGGTTGGCGGTGCTGGCGGCGATCGGCTGGTCCACCTCGCCGTTCGGGGTGGCGATGGTGATCGGAATACAACTCGTCATCGGAGGTATCGGGGCGGTCTGGCTCGTCGGTCCGATCCGTGCGCGCTATGGATTCGCCCGCTACGGGACGCCGGCGGTGGCAGCCGTGGCGGCGACCCTGGTCGGACAGCTGCTCGGCGGCCCCCTCCAGCTCGCCGCGATTCCCGTGGTGGCGGGCCTTCTGCTCGGGGTGATCTGGTCGGAGGTTCACCTTCCGGAAGGGCGGGTGCCACGACTGGCGATCGATCTCGGGTTGGTCGGCATCGTCTTCTCGGTGGCGGCCGGTCTGGCCGTTGCCCTGCCGCGCCTCTCCTGGCCGCCCTCACTGATGCTGGTCCTGTTGGCGACAGCCCTGCCGGCGATGCGCGCCGCCGAGCTGCGTGGGCGTTTTGGGGTCGAGGCGGTCGGTCAGGCAGCCCTGCATCTTCTGGCCGTCGCCCAGCTGGGCGCGGTGCTGGCTCTCCTCCAGCTTCCGGGGGTGGTGGGCCCCGCCATCCTGGCGCTGGGATTCCATGCCTGGTCGGGGGCGGCGGAGTCGCTCGACTCGGGTGCGCCGACGCGCGAGACGGCCATCGAGTTCGGCACGCTCGCCCTGTTGGGGATCCTGGTCGCCTTCCTGCTGAACGGTCGATAGAGGCCCTTCCGCCGCGTACCATGCGACCATGCCCGAGGAACGGCGCCTGGTCACAGTTCTCTTCGCGGACGTAGTGGGCTCGACGAGCCTGGGTGAGGAGCTCGACCCGGAAGACCTGCGCGCCCTGCTGGCGCGCTACTACGCGATCGCTCGCGAGGTGATTGGCGCGCGCGGCGGGACCCTGGAGAAGTTCATCGGCGACGCGGTGATGGCGATCTTCGGCCTGCCGATGGCCCACGACGACGACCCTCGGCGTGCGCTCGACGCCGCGCTTGAGCTGCGCGACCGGGTACGAGACGAACCAGGGCTTGGAGAACGGCTCCCCATCCGGGTAGGGGTCAACACGGGTGAAGTGGTCGCCAGCCGCGAGCCGGCCGCCGGCGACTTCATCGTCACCGGTGACGCCGTGAACATCGCAGCCCGGTTGCAGCAGGCAGCGGAGCCGTGGCAGGTCCTCGCCAGCGGGCGGACGGCGAGCGCCGCCGGGGCAGCGCACGAGTTCGGTCCGCCGCAGGAAATGGACCTCAAGGGCAAGGGTCGGCCCGTCTCGGCACGGCCGGTTCTCGGCCGGTCGCGCGCCCCGCGCCCGCGCGCGCCGCTCGTCGGGCGGGACGCGGACCTCGAGCAGCTGGAGCTTGTCGCTCGCCGTGCATTCAGCGAGAAGCGCCCCTTCCTGGTGAGCCTCATCGCGCCCGCCGGGACCGGCAAGAGCCGCCTGGTGGAGGAATTCCTGGCGCGCATCGGCAGATTCGCCCCGACCTCGCAGGTGGCGATCGCCCAGTGCCTGCCGTACGGGCAGCGCCTGACCTACTGGCCCATGCGCGCGCTCCTGCTCGACCTGCTGGACCTGCCGGAGGACGACGCGACGCCAGAGGAGGTTCGCCGCCGTGCTCTTTCGTGGCTGCAGAATGCCGGAGCCGAGTCGCCGGCCGAGACGGCGGATCTGCTGGCCGCCACGATTGGTGCATCCGAGACCGATGTCCTTGACCGGGTCGCGCTCTTCGCAGCCTGGCGGACCGCGCTTGAGCTGGCAGCGGCCGAGCGGCCACTGGTCCTGGTGGTCGAGGACCTGCACTGGTCGAGCGACAGCCTGCTCGACCTGGTCGAGTTCATCCTCCAGCCGAGGGCGGACGCACCGATGCTGATGCTGGCCCTGACTCGCCCCGAGCTGCTGGAGCGGCGTCCAACCTGGGGCGGGGGCCGCCGGAACCACATCTCGTTGGCCCTGGAGCCGCTTGATGGGGAGTCGGTCGAGCTCCTGGTCCAGAACATCCTCGAGGGCCCGGCGCCGGAGCTGATCCAGATGGTGGTCCAGCGGTCCGAGGGGAACCCCTTCTACGCCGGAGAGATCGTCCGCTCGCTCGTCGAGCGCGGCGTCAACCTGCGCGATCCCGAGGCGATCGCCGCCGCCTCGGCAGGCCTCCCGGACAATGTCCAGGGGACGGTGCTGGCGCGCCTCGACGCCCTGGACCCGGTTTCACGCCGCGTCCTGCAGCTCGGCTCGGTCTTCGGGCGCGCGTTTACGGTGGGCGGCATCACTGCGCTCGAACCGGGTCTGAACGATGAGGCCGAGGGCTCCGTCGACCGGCTCGTCGAGCGGGAGATGCTCCGCCCGGCCGCGCACGGGGAGCTGACATTCCGACACATCCTGATCCGCGAGGTCGCGTATGGCACCCTGCCGCGAGGCGAGCGGGCGCTGCACCACGGCGCCGCAGGAGCCTGGCTCGAAGGCCGCTCGGCCGGTCGCGAAGATGAGCTCGCCGAGCTCATCGCCTTTCACTACCGCGAGGCCGCGGTCCTGGCGGCCGCGAGCGGCGAGCGGAGTCCGGGGCAGGAGATTCGTGCCGTCGAATGGCTCAGCCGCGCCGGCGAGGTCGCGGCCGCCGCCGGCGCGTCGGTCGAGTCGACGGCTCACCTCCGCGCGGCGATCGACCTGGCGCCGCCGAGCAAGCTGCCGGAGCTGTACAAGCGTCTTGGCGAGGTCTATGCCGGGGGCGACGAGGCGGTCCAGGCGCTCGCCAACGCGTTGCGCATCGGTACACAGGAGGCTCGGCCGCCTGCCTTCGTGCTCGCCTGTCTGGCCCAGCAGCTGATGGTGATGAGCCGCTGGTTCGGGTCCGTCGTGCGCCAGCCGTCAACGGACGAGATCGGTGCGATGATCGAGCGCGGCCGCGCACTCATGCGTGAGGTAACGGAGCCGGAACCGCGCGCGCGGTTCCTGATTGCCATCGGCTTCATGCCGTTCTGGATCCGCAACGCCGGCATCCGCCTGCCCACGGAGCGCGACCTCGAGGAGGCGAAGGCCAGCGTCGCCGAGGGGCTTCCGATCGCCGAACAGTTGGACGACGCAGCGCTGATCAGCGCCGCCCTCGACGCGATGACCTCGCACGAGCAAACGATGGACCCGAGCCGGGCGCGCGAGATCTCCCGGCGTCGTGTCGCGATGGCTCACCGGCTCCCGCTCGAAGAGCGCCTCGACGCCCTGCACATGGTCGCCTGGACGTCAGCCATGCTCGGCGACCTGCCGCAGGTCGTCGAGTCTTCGGACGCGGCGCTCGCAATGCTCCAACCCGGCCAGAACGCCGCCTTCGCGGTGGGCGGCGCAGCGTGGCGAGCGTATGCGGCGGCGCTCATGGGGCGCTGGGACGACCTCGTCGCGAGCGCCGAGCGGCTTCGGCACCTCTGGCTCGAGGCTGACCGCCCGGCGGCGAGCTACGGTCTGCAGGGCCTCCTGAGCGCCATCGACTGGGCCCGCGGCCGCGGTGAGGACGAACTCCTGCAACGCTGGCGGGAAGCGGCCAGGGAGATCATCGGCCGCTTCGATCCAAGCCACCCGGTGGCGGCGCTGGCAGCGGTCGTCGAGGTGCAGCTGGACGGGATCGTGGAGCTCATCCGCCACGCCGATCGCTACCCGGATCGGCGCCACTACGTCGAGCACGCCATGGCGATCTGCGCCGACCGCCTGCAGCCGCTGCCGATCGACCTCCTGGATGACATCATCGCCCAGGCGGAGATCGACCAGATGCGGCTGGTCGAGGCGCAGGGTCGCCGGCTGCGCGGGCTCCTGCGAGGGGACGCCGACGACCTCGAGCGCAGCCTCACTGCGTTTGATGCGATGGGCGCGGTGCGCTACGCCGCCCGCCTCCGAACGGAACTCGGCATGGAGCGAGGTGACGAGGCGCTGGTTCAAGCGGGGATGCGCGAGCTCGATGGCATGGGCGAGGTCGAGCAGCTCGCGCGGCTCGCCGCGCGGCGGCCGGGGTTCCATCTGCCAAGCTAGGTCGTTTCTGGGTCATCGTCGTTTCAGAAGGCCTCTTCTCCATTCTCCATCTCGCGTTGACACCCCCGGCGACCGGTGCTACAACAAGGCACCTTTCGGCCGGGTGGCCCCTCCGACGGGGGTTTTCATGGCTGGGCACTGCCTGCATGTGGGGAGACGATGACGCTCGGAGAGACCGATACCACCGGCCGGCGGCGTCGCCATCTCTCGGAGCTGGCCATCCTTCAGTCGACCCAGGGCGAGTGGGAAGAGGCGGTCACCACCAATCGCCAGTTGCTCGAGCTGGGGGGTGACACCGACACGTACAACCGCCTCGGCAAGGCCCTGGCCGAGCTCGGCCGGCATGCGGAAGCCCTGGAGGCGTACGAGCATGCCCTCGAGCGCGATGCCAGCAACCGGATCGCCGAGCGGAACGTGGCGCGCCTGCGCGTCATCGCCACCGGTGAGGCGGTCGCCGTCGGCGACGGCAAGCAGGAGAAGGCCACCGCTGCGCACTTCATCGAAGAGATGGGCAAGACCGGCCACGCGCGCCTCATCAACTCGCCGCTTGCCAAGCAGCTCGCCGCGCTCTCGCCCGGCGACGCGGTCGAGATCAGGCTCGAGGGCGGTCTCCTCGCCGCGCGCGTGGGCGAGTTGGAGATCGGCCAGGTCGAACCGCGGATCGCGACGCGGCTGGGAAAGCTGATCAAGGGCGGCAATCGGTACGAGGCGGCCATCACGACGGTCGATCGGGCCGAGGTGCGGATCATCATCCACGAGGTCTTCGCCCATCCGGCGAACATCGGCAAAGTGTCGTTCCCCGGCAGCTCGGGTGCCCGGGCCGGTGACGTCAGGCCGTACATCAAGGGGACCGCGCTCCGCTACGATGACGACGAGGAGTCCGAGGAGTACGAGGAGGAGTCCGAGGAGGTCGAGGAGCTCGACACCAGCCTCCCTGAACTCTCCGCGGAGCCGGACCTCGAGGAAGAGCTGCTCGAAGAACCGTAGGAGCCGATGAACGAGGGCGAGCGGAAGCGACTGGATCACGTGGTCCTTCCCCGTCGGCTCCCCGGCCTCGCGCTGCTGGAGCGCTACTTCCCCTCGCCGGCCGATAACCAGCTCGACGCCGAGCTCGCCTCGTTTGCACGTCCGGGCGACATCGTGCTCGACCCGTGGGCCGGCACCGGCTGGACCGCACGGCGCGCCGTCGCCGCTGGGATGCGGGTCGTCGCTGCCGATCCAAGCCCGTTCGCGCAGCTGGCCGCCCAGGCGTTCCTGCTGGCGCCAGAGCCGGCGACGCTGGATGCCGCCTTCAACCAGCTCTCTTCGTCGCGACGGGTCGATGTCCCGCTGCGCCAGCACATCGAGGAGTTGTACGCAACGCGCTGCCCGGTCTGCCGGCGCCCGGTGATGGGGGAGCAATTCATCTGGCCACGCGATGCGGACGCCCCCGGTCGCAAGATCTATCGATGCGCCAACTGCGACCTCTCGATCGGCGGGCCAGAGGAACGGGTGGCTCCAGTCGACGATGGCGACCTGGCCAAGCTCGGCATCGACCGGCCCGCCGCGACCCTGAACGCCGAGTCATTGGACGCGGCGGCCGACGCTGACGACGAGCTTCCTCCGGCGCCGGTTGGACTGACTCGAGCACCCGAGCCCGGTGACGATCCGGACCAGACGCTCGGGGAACGTGGAGGGCCACCCCCACCACCACCGGTCGCCGCAGATCTTCCCAGCAGCGGGACGAAGGCGGGCCGACCGCGCTTCGCCTCGACCGTGCATCCCGACCCGGCGCCCGCTCCCAGCACCGATATCCGGCAGAGCCTCCACTACCAGCAATTGCGCGATCGCTTCCCCGTGCTGGATGGACACGACGCGCTCGTTGATGAGCTGCTCGACCTGTACACGCCCCGGAATCTCTACGCGCTGCAGACGATCGCCACCAAGATCGACGCCGAGTTTCGTGACCCCCCGCTGGCCGCCATCTTCCGCCTGGCGCTAGCCGCCTGCCTGCTGCCCGGCAGCCGCCTGAACGGGTACCCGGGCCGCGTGGCCTCGCTGCGCATCAGCGGCGGCCACGTCCGCCAACCGGCCTCCCGGCACCAGCGCGAGGTGAACGTCTGGCGCCTCTTCGAATCCGCCGTGACCGATGTGCGGATCGCATTGGCCGCCATTGGCCGCGATCGGCGCCAGGCTCGCTTCGCTGCTGACCTGGGCGAGCTCAGCGGCTCGGCTGCCGCCAACGTGTTGTGGATCCGCTGCCGGCCCGCCGTGGTGGGTCAGTACCTGCCCGCAGATGGGGTCGACCTGGTGCTCGGATCAGCCGCGCCTCCGGCCAGCCTGGACGAGCTGAGCTTTGAATACCTGGCCACCGCCTGGTTGCTCAGTCGCGAGGCGGCCGAGACGCTGCGCCTCGAACCGCTCTTCGGCGCGCCGCAGACACACGCGGAGGCAGCAGAGGCGAACGCGCTCCGTCATGCCATGGCATCGGCGGCGGGAGCTCTCAAGCCCGGCGGCTGGTACAACGTGCTGCTGGAGGGTTCCGCCCCGGAGCGAATGCTCGCCGTGGCGGTCGCTGGCGCCGCGGCCGACCTCGACCTGGTGGATGTCATCCCACGCGAATCGGTGCGCTCCGGGGACGGTGTCACGCTGCACTTCCGCAAGCCGGCCACTGCCGAGTCGGTGACCGAGGCCGAGAAGCCAGCCCCGCTGCGACTCGGCGAGGAGGACGGCCGCCTGACCTACCCGGAGCTCGCCGATGCGATCGAGAGATCGGCCGTCGCGCTCCTCCGAGAACGAGGCGAGCCGGCCGCGCTGCTTCACATCGCCGCGGCACTACTGGTCGATCTGCAGAGCAGCGGCCTCCTGCGGCGAGTGGCGGCCGGTCGCGGCGCTGCCGCTGAGGACGTCAGCGAGACCCCGGAGGAGAGCGCAACCGAGGGCGAGCGTCGCGACCGGAGCGGCGCCGCGCTGCTCTCAAGCCTCCTGCGCGAGGAGCTGGAGCGTGACGACCACCCGTCCCTGGTGCATGGCGGCGAGGGGGATCGGCCAACCTGGTGGCTGCGCCGGCCGGAGCTGGTCGAGTCGCCGCTCGCCGATCGCGTCGAATGGGCGGCGTTTTCGGTGCTCACGACCGCAGGTCGTCTCGACGAGTCGTCATTCCTGGAGCGGATCTACGCCCTGTTTCCGGGCATCGGATCTCCTGACGAGGAGCTGGTGCGCGCCTGCCTGGAGGCGTACGCGGTGATCGGAGAACGGGGTCAGCTTCGATCCGAGGAGACCCTGAGCGGGCGGCAGGACGACCATGCGCGGGTGATCGGCACCCTGGTCGATTACGCCCATCGGCTGGGCCTGCGCGCCTGGATCGCCCGCAACGAGCAGGATCGAATTGACCGTGGAGTCCCGCTCGGGGACCGATTGCGGGAAGACGAGCGCCGCGCGTATCTGCCGCTGGTGGTTCGGGCGCCGGCCGATGCGCTGACCGCGGTCGATGTCATCTGGTACCTGCGCGGGAAGCTCGCCTTCCTGTTCGAAGTTGAATGGACGGCGATGCTCGGCGAACCGATCCTGCGACGCGGTCAGCGGATCGATCCGACCGAACAGCAGGCGCGATTCATCGTGCTTCCCGCCGAGCGCACCGAGTTGCTGCGGCTCAAGCTCGAGCGTTCGCCATGGCTGCGCGACGAGGTGGCGCGCCAGAACTGGCATTTCCTGAAGTGGCAGCATCTCGACACGCTGTCCGGTCGCGACGGGGCCAGCCTCGATTGGCTCGAGCCGGTACTCGGCCTCGACCCACTGATCGAGCGCGGCGGCCAGCAGCTCACGATGTTCGGCGAGTGATCAGCGGGAGCCGTTGCGCGACTTATTGACCGTCCGGCGTAGACTCGACCCGGGAGTGCCGCGGCTCCCCCCTGCGGCACTCCCCATGGCCGCTCAGGGGCGAGTCGACGTTCGCGATCCGCCAGCTCGCCGACCGAGCGCGCGTCGCACCACCGACATCACCTCGCCGACGTATGGCTCTCCCTGCCCCGTCTCGATGGCATGTGTCAGGCATCCGTCGATGTGATCCTCCAGGAGCTGGAGCGCCACCTCGTCGGCGGCCGCGGTCAGCGCTTCGACCTGCTGGAGGATCTCGAGGCAGTACGCCTCTTCTTCGACGAGCCGCTGGACTCCGCGTGCCTGACCCTCGATCCGCCGCAGCCGATTGAGCAGCTCGTGGCGGTCCTTGGTGTACGAGTGGCGGAAATGGGCGGCGTGCGGATCGGTGCTCATACTCGGGGGTAGTATGCCTGCGCTACCATGCCGCGAGCAATGCCCGAACTTGAGCGTCATGAGCTGATCGTCCCGATTGACCGGGTCCTTGTCATCTTCAGCCACCCCGATGACGCGGAGTTCAGCGCGGCGGCGACCATCGCCACCCTCGTCGCCGGCGGCGCCCGGGTCGACTACCTCGTCACCACCGATGGCGGGAAGGGCACCGAGGACCCCGAGATGACCTCCGCACAGCTGGCCGCCACCCGGGTCGCGGAGCAGCGCGCCGCGGCGGACCTGCTCGGCGTATCGGAGATCGTCCATCTCGGCTACGCGGACGGCTACCTGACTCCGAGCCTCGAGCTGCGCCGGGACATCGTGCGCCAGATCCGGCGGTTGCAGCCGGACCTGGTGATCGCCCAGAACCCGGTACGGCGGATGGACGGCAACCCCTTCATCGGTCATCCGGATCATCTCGCCACCGGGGAAGCCACCCTGGCCGCGGTCTACCCGGCTGCCCGCGATCGGCTCAACTTCCCCGAGCTGCTGGGTGAGGGGCTCGAGCCCTGGAAAGTGCGCCAGGTGCTGGTCAGCGGCGTCGAACAGGCGAACCTGTACCTCGACGTGTCGAGTCAGTTCGAGCGTGGGATGGCGGCGCTGCTGTGCCATGCCAGCCAGATCGCCGACCCGGTGGCGGTCGAGGAGCGGGTCCGGGGGCGCGCCGCGGCGGCCGGCCAGCCGGTCGGTTTGCCGCTCGCCAACGCCTTCCTTTCGATCCTGCTCGCCTGATGGAGATCGGCTCATGATGCGCGGCCATTGGGGAGGGGGCGAGGGACCGGACCTGAAGGCCCGCCCCGGCAGCGGACCCGCGACCTTCCGTCGCATCGTCGGCTTCTTCCGCCCGTACCAGAGGAGGCTGAGCCTGATCGGTGTGCTGATCGTGTTCACGGTCAGCATCGGTGTCGTCAACCCGATCCTCCTCAAACTGATCATCGACAACCTGACCGGTCCGCGGGACCTGGGCCTCCTCTACCTGCAGGCGGGGCTGATGATCGGGCTGCCGGTGGTCACCAGCCTGCTCGGCGTGTGGCAGAGCTACCTGTCGAACGTGGTAGGCCAGAACGTGATGAACGACCTGCGCGAGGCCCTCTACACGCATCTGCAGTGGATGCCAATGCGCTTCTTCACCGAGACCAGGACCGGGGAGATCCAGAGTCGCATCGGCAACGACGTCAGCGGCGTGCAGTCGGTGGTGACCGATACCGCCGCGTCACTCCTGTCCAACTTCGCCACGGTGGCCACCACGGTGATCGCGATGCTGATCATCGACTGGCGGCTGACCGCGCTCAGCCTGGGGATGCTGCCGATCTTCGCCTACATCACGTACCGGGTCGGCAAGGTGCGGCGCGAGGTGAGCGGCCTGACCCAGCGCTCGCTGGCCGAGGTGAGCGCCATCACCCAGGAGTCGCTCTCCGTGTCGGGGATCCTGCTCTCCAAGACCTTTGGGCAGCAGCAGGCCAGCATCGAGAAGTTCCGTCGCGAGTCACGCCGGCTGGGCGGCCTGCAGATCCGGCAGCAGATGATCGGTCGCTGGTTCTTCGCACTGATCGGCACGTTCTTCTCGATCGCGCCGGCCTTCGTGTACCTGCTGGCCGGGTCGCTGATCATCGGCGGCGACACCCACGTCAGCATCGGCACCATCGTCGCGTTCACGACCCTTCAGAGCCGCCTCTTCTTCCCACTTGGCCAGCTGCTGGGGGTCCAGGTCGAGATCCAGGGGGCGCTGGCCCTCTTCGACCGGATCTTCGAGTACCTGGAGATGCAGTCGGAGATCACCGATGCACCCGGGGCAGTGACCCTTGATCCCGCCCTGCTCCGCGGGGAGGTTCGCTTCCGGGAGGTGAGCTTCCATTACGCCCAGCCGCTGGCCCAGGCTGCCGAGGCCGATGGCCTGGCGGCCCCACCGACCACCGAGCCATTCGGCCTGACCGATGTCGACTTCGACGCGTTACCCGGCCAGCTGGTCGCGCTGGTCGGACCCTCGGGCGCCGGCAAGACGACCGCCACCTACCTGATCCCGCGGCTGTATGACGCGCAGGACGGCGCGATCGAGATCGACGGAATTGATGTGCGGAACATCCGCCTCGAATCGCTCGGCCTGCAGATCGGGGTCGTCACCCAGGAGACGTATCTCTTCCACGCCTCGGTCCTCGACAACCTGCGGTACGCCAAACCGGACGCCACCATGGAGCAGATCGAGGACGCCGGACGCGCCGCAGCCATCCACGACCGCGTCATGCAGCTGCCTGAGGGATACGACACGATCGTCGGTGAGCGGGGCTACAAGCTCTCCGGCGGCGAGAAGCAGCGGGTCGCCATCGCCCGCGTCCTGCTCAAGGACCCGCGCATCCTGGTCCTCGACGAGGCGACCAGCGCCCTCGACACCGTCAGCGAGCGGCTCATCCAGACGGCCCTCAACCGGCTGATGGAGGGGCGCACCACGATCGCCATCGCGCATCGCCTTTCGACCATCCTGCGGGCCGATCTGATCCTGGTCTTCGACCGGGGACGGATCGTCGAGCGCGGCACGCATGCCGAGCTGCTGCGCCAGGAGGGGCTGTATGCCCACCTCTATCACGAGCAGTTCGAGGCCGAGCGCGAGCTGCGCGCATGAGCGGCGCGCGGGCGCACGCAAATCGGCTGATCGATCAGACCAGCCCGTACCTGCTGCAGCACGCGCACAACCCGGTCGACTGGTATCCGTGGGGTCCCGAGGCGCTCGACCGGGCGCGGAGGGAAGATCGGCCGATCTTCCTGTCGATCGGCTACTCCGCCTGCCACTGGTGTCACGTCATGGCCCACGAGTCGTTCGAGAACCAGGCGATCGCCGAGCAGCTGAACCGCGACTTCGTGGCGATCAAGGTCGATCGCGAGGAGCGTCCCGACCTCGATGACGTGTACATGGCCGCAGTGCAGGCCATGACCGGGGGTGGCGGATGGCCGATGAGCGTCTTCCTGACGCCCGACCTGGAGCCGTTCTTCGGGGGCACCTACTTCCCACCAGAGGATCGCCACGGGCTGCCCGGCTTCCCCCGCGTGCTGGCCGGCGTTGCCGCGGCATTCCGGACCCGGCGCGATGAGATCGGCGCCCAGGGGCGCCAGCTGGCGTCGCACCTGCGCGAGCAGTTCGCCGTGCGGCCGGGAGCGACCGAGGTCGAGCGTCGGCAGCTCGATGCCGCGGTGGTCGGGCTGGCGGCATCCTTCGACCCGCTCCATGGCGGCTTCGGCGGCGCCCCGAAGTTCCCGGCGCCGATGACGCTTGAATTCCTGCTGCGCGCGTGGCGGCACGACGCGGATCCCGAGACCCTGCGCATGGTGACGGTGACCCTCGACCGCATGGCCGACGGCGGCATCCATGACCAGGTCGGGGGTGGCTTCGCCCGCTACAGCACCGACGCCCGCTGGCTGGTGCCGCACTTCGAGAAGATGCTCTACGACAACGCCCAGCTCGCCCACGCCTACCTGGAGGCGTTCCGTGCAACCGGCCAGGACCGATACGCCCAGGTGGCCCGCCGCACGCTCGACTTCACGCTCCGTGAGCTGTCCACCGATGACGGCGGCTTCGCGTCGGGGCTCGATGCCGACAGCGAGGGCGAAGAGGGTCGTTTCTACACCTGGGATCACGACGGGTTCATGGCGTCGCTCCACGCGGCGGGTGTCGATGATGCCGATGCGCGCTCCCTGGCCGACTATTGGGGCGTTACCGCGGCCGGCAACTGGGAGGGACGCTCCATCCTGCACGTCGTGGGGGGCGCGGCGCCCGCCGCGATGCTCCTCGACCGAGGACGGCGGGCACTGCTCGCCACGCGCGAGCGCCGCGTCCGACCCGGCCGCGACGACAAGCAACTGGCCGGCTGGAACGGGATGGCGCTCCGGGCGCTCGGGGTCGCGGCGCTGGTCCTGGGTGACGAGCGCTTCGTCGATGCGGCGGCGAGATGCGGCCGATTCGTTCGCGACCATCTGCGGCGCGAGGGAGACCGCCTGTGGCGCACCGCACGCGACGGGACGGCGCACACGCCGGCCTTCTGCGAGGACTATGCCCACATGGCCGACGGCCTGCTGGCCCTCCACGCGGCGGTCGGCGATGCCGCTGACCTCGAGTTGGCGATCGCGCTCATGGATCGTTGCGTCACTGACTTCTGGGATCCGGAGAGCGGCACCTTCTTCGACACGAGCAACGAGCACGATCGCACGGTTGTGCGCCCGCGCTCGTTGATCGACGGCGCGACCCCGGCCGCCAATTCGGTGGCCGCCGACGTGCTGCTTCGCCTGGCGTTGTTGACCGGCGAGCCCGATCACGACCGGCGTGCCCGGAGCGTGATCCGGGCGTCGGCTCCCGCTGTTGAGCGCCACCCGTCGCAGTTCGGACGGCTGCTGGCCGCCGCCGACCGAGCGCTCGGCGAGCCGCTCGACGCAGTGATCGCCGGCGACCCCCACGACCCGCGCGCGGTTGCCCTGCGCCGGTCGGTCAGCGCGGCCTATGCCCCCGACCTGGTCATCGCCTCTGTGCCGCAGCAAAGCGCGATCGCGGGATGGTCCCTCTTCGAAGGAAAGGTCGCGCGCGGCGGAGCGCCGACCGCCTATGTCTGCCGCGGCTATGCGTGCGACGAGCCGACCCAGGATCCGCGTCGGGCGGCTGCGCAGGTCGCATCATTGGTCGGGGTTGAGGCCGCAGGGCAGGCCTCGCCATGACGAGCGACGAACGGTCCGCGGCGCCGGACCTGCGACTGCGTCGCCCGGTCGAAGCCGACTACGGTCCGATCGTCTCGGTGGTCGATGAGTGGTGGGGTGGGCGGGTGATGCACCAACTGCTGCCGCGGCTCTGGTTCCAGCATTTCACCGGCACCTCCTGGGTCGCCGAGATGAGCGATGGCAGACTTTCCGGGTTCCTGGTGGGGTTTGTCAGCCCCGACCACCCTGCTGAGGCGTACATCCACATGGTCGCCGCCGACCCGAGCCTGCGGCTGCGGGGGATCGGGAGGATGCTCTACGAGCGGTTCATCGAGGACGTCGCAAGCCGCGGCGTGCGGACGGTCAAGGCGATCACCTGGCCCGGCAACCGGGATTCTGTCGGCTTTCACACCGCCATGGGCTTCAGGCCTGCGTCGGGGCCGGCAGCACGGACCATCGAGGGGACGCCCGCCTTCACGGGCTACGACTACGGGCGTGAGGACCGGGTGGTCTTCGTGCTGGGCATCGAGGACCGCATGTATCATCGGCCGGCATGATCGATAGACGGCGCCCCGTGGCGCGCGCCATGCTGCGGTTCGCGCTGCTGGCGGCACTCGTCAGCGGCTGCGCGACCGCCTCGCCAACCCCGTCGCCGACGCTGCTGCCGACCGGCCAGCCGACCGCGACCCCGACGCCGACCCCGATTCGCACCGCACTCCCAACGCCGACACCGATTCCGCTCGACCAGGCGATGCTGAGCCGTCGCTTTACCATCCTGGTGATCGGGTCGGACAGCAGCTTGGAACGGCGCAATAGCGGCCTCATCACGTGGCGCACCGATACCCTGATGGTCGTCAGCGTGAGCGCCGATCAATCGCATCTCTCGCTGCTGTCGGTGCCGCGCGACACGGTGGACGTGCCACTCGGCGACGGGAGCATTTACCGAGGAAAGGTGAACAGCATCGGCGAGGTGTTCGGCCTCGACGGCCTCCGGAAGGCGATGGAGTCACTGCTCGGCGTGCCGATCGACCGATACCTGATGATCGATATGGACGACTTCGGATGGGTCGTCGATGCGGTCGGGGGGATCGACGTCAACGTGCTGACCCGGCTCGCCGATCCGGAAGGGCCCGTGTTCCTCGACCCGGGCCCGGTCCAGCTCGACGGCGCCACGGCGCTGGCCTTCGCGCGCACCCGTATCGACTCGGATTACGACCGAGCGGCGCGTGACCAGCAGGTGGTGCTGGCGCTGATGCGCCGCTGGCTCGATCGGAGCGCCCCCATCGCCCTGATCGAGCGGCTGCGCCTGCTCGCATCGCTGGAGACCGACATCGCCCTTCCGGAACTGGCGACCCTGATCGAGATCGGTCGACGAGCGGTGCACGCCGAGGTGACAGCCGCGGTTCTCGCGCCACCGTACTTCTCCTACTTCACAGGGGTCGAACCCGACAGCACACGCGGCTGGGTGATGATTCCCAACGTGACGGCCATACGCTCCTATGCGCGATCGCTGATGGGCGACTGATCGATCAGCGCCGAGCGCTACGCGGTGGCAACCGTGGTGTCGTGGGTGCCGCAGCGGTAGCAGGACTCGTCAGCGGCGCGGACTGTGGCCCCGCAGTTGGCACAGGAGACCATCAGGTCCGACTCGCAGGCCGGGCAGAAGCGCGCCCCGGCGGCATACCGCAGCCCGTCGACCGGGCAGTAAGGCGCCCCGCGCGGCGCCTCGAGCGCACCATCGGGCGCACGTGGCAGGTGCATCGCCGGAGTCGTGGCGGAGGCAATGCCGACCTGCGACACGCGCAGGTAGCCGATCACCAGCCAGAGCAGGTAGAGGCCGATCAGCCCGACCATCGCAAACGGAAAGAGGGTGGCGCCCAGGCCGCCGAGGGAGATGGCGACCCATTCGATGAGCTGTCGGATGGCGTCCATGGCGCGGCGATTCTAGCATCGGGGCTGCGCTACACTCGGCGCAATCGCCGCGCCCAGAGGACCATGCCCCGCCCCCGGCTCGACCCCCGCACGCCGCTCACCGAACTGCACGTGCACCTCGGGGCGGCAGTCGCGCCGGCGGTGATGTGGGGCATCGCCCACGCCCAGGGGATTCGTCTTCCGACCAAGGACTACTGGGCGTTCCACGACCTGATCACGGTTGGCAAGCGGCGCCGAGACTCGTTCGAAGGCTACCTGGACCTGTTCCATTGGACCGAGCTGATCCAGTCGAGCCCGATTGCCGTCGAGCGCAGCGTGTACGAGGTGATCGGCGGCGCGTATCGCAAGAGCAATATCACGCGCATCGAGCTGCGCTTCAACCCGATGAAGCGCAACCGGGGCGGCGAACAGGACCTCGACCACATCATCGCCGCCGCGGTGCGCGGGATGGACCGCGCCGTCCTCGAGTACCCGCAGGTGAGCGCGGGCTTGATCCTGTGCCTCGACCGCGGCTTCAGTCGCGAGCTGAACGAGATCATCGCCGCCAAGGCGATCGCGTGGCGCAACCGAGGTGTGGTGGCGATCGATATCGCCGGCCCGATCGAGCCGGCCTTCCGCTTCGCGGACTATGCAGCGCTCTCGGCCGAGGTCCGGCGAGCCGGCCTGGGGGTGACCGTGCACGCCGGCGAGACCGGGGGACCCGACGAGGTGCGCGAGGCGGTCGAGGCGCTGGAACCGACCCGCATCGGTCACGGCGTCAACAGCGCCTACAGCCCCTCGGTGATGGCGCTGCTGCGAGAGCGCCAGGTGGTGCTCGAAGTTTGCCCCACCTCCAACCTCAATACGCGCGTGGTCCGCGACCTCGCAGAATTGCGCCTGATCATTCGCAGGCTGGTCGAAAACGAGGTGCGCTTCACCCTGTCGACCGATGGGCCCGAGATGCTGCGCTCCCACCTCCGGGACGAGATCGCGCTGCTGCTGCGCCACGAGATCATGAGCCTCGACGAGATCCAGCAGGCCGTTCAGACCGCCCATCGGGCGAGCTTCATCGACGGCGCCGCCGTCCCGATCGAGCCTGCACCGATCCGCCTCGAGGTCGAGGTCTAGGCTGATAGAGTACCGGCCGTGTCCTCGATCTGGCGGCCGGTGCGCGAGCGGAATCCCGTCCGCAGCCTGATGGTCGTCGTCGCCCACCCCGGCGACGAAGCGTTCGGATTCGGAGGAGCGATCGCCCAGGCCGCCGCATCGGGAGCCTACGTGGCTGTCGTGTGCGCCACCCGGGGCCATTTTGATCGACGCCTCCTCGACCGTGCGCCAGCGCCGGGAGGACGCAACCGCTCCTACGACCGTCCGGCCGTCTGGCGCAACCTCGACACCGTCCGCGAGGATGAAATGCGTCGCTCGGTGGGGATGCTCGGGGTGCGCGTGCTGCGCATGCTCGACTACGCGGAGGAAGGCCTCTCGAGCGTCAACCCCGATGAGCTGGTTGGCCGCATCGTCGAGACGATCAGGATGCACCGACCCGAGGTGCTGCTCACCTTCGGGCCCGATGGGATCAGCGGGGACGCAGACCACGTCACCATTGGCCGCGCCACCGAGGCGGCCTTCGAGCGAGCTGGCGAGCCGCTGGCCTACGAGGACGACCTCGAGGAGGACCAGGTCGCCTGGCGTGCGGCCAAGCTCTACCACCTCGTGGTCTCAGGCGACGACCTCTCCGCCCTGGGGAGCCACGCTCCGAACGCCTATGGTTCGCCGGGCGGCAGCCAGAGCCTGAGTCTCGAGTTGGGTGAACTCGCCGGGGTCAAGCTCGCAGCCATCGCCCGACACGTGTCACAGACCGGATCGGACGGACCATTCAGTCACTGGTCGGCCGATGCGCGCGACCAGTTCCTGGGCGTCGAGCGCTACCGTCTCGCGCGCTCGAACCTGCCGGTCGCGGCCGGCGGCGCGCCGGCGAGCGGGGAGACCTCGCTGTGGGACGGCCTCGCCTAGCGACTCCCGCCCCACGGCCCTGGAATGCAACATAGGTAGCACTAAAGGCCGCCTCTCCTCTGGTACCCTCCGCACGCCCGGAATCGGTCAATCGAAAGGAACCCATCGCCCGTGCTCGACATGCTCACCGACGAAAAGATCATGGCGGCCCTATCGCTGGTCAAGGACCCCGAGATCGGACGCGACCTCGTGAGCCTGGGCATGGTCAAGTCGATCGAGATCACCGGCTCCGTCGTCGACCTGACGATTGAGCTGACCACCCCCGCCTGTCCGTTGAAGGCGAAGATCGAATCGGACATCGTGGATGGTCTCGCCGCGCTCGGCGCGACGACCGTCAAGGTCGACTGGGCGAGCAACGTCAAGCGTTCCTTCGGAGGCCCCACCGCCGACCTGATCCCGGGCGTCAAGAACACCATCGCCGTGGCATCGGGCAAGGGAGGTGTGGGCAAGACCACCGTGGCGGTCAACCTGGCGGTCAGCCTGGCGCGCGATGGAGCGCGGGTCGGCCTGCTCGACGCCGATATCACCGGACCGAATGTGCCGCTGATGATGGGGACCACCGGTTCGCACGTCACCGGCGTAGGCGGGCGGGTCAACCCGGTGGTGGCGCACGGCGTCAAGATGATGAGCATCCAGTACTTCCTCACCGGCGACGCGCCGGTGATCTGGCGCGGCCCGCTGATCCACTCGGCGATCCAGCAGTTCCTGCGCGACGTGGAATGGGGGGAGCTGGACTACCTGGTGGTCGATCTCCCGCCAGGGACCGGCGATGCCGTGCTCAGTCTCAGCCAGCTGATCCCGCTGTCGGGCGCCGTCATCGTGACCACCCCGCAGGAGGTGAGCCTAGCCGACGCGCGTAAGGCGATCGGGATGTTCAACAAGGTCAACGTGCGGACGCTGGGCGTGGTCGAGAACATGAGCGGCTTCATCTGCCCCGACTGCGGTGCCGAGCACGACATCTTCGGCACGGGCGGCGCCGCGTCGCTGGCGCGCGAACTGGGGCTCGACGTGCTGGCTCGGATCCCGCTCGAGCCCGGCGTGCGCAGTGGAGGCGACGCCGGCGCACCGATCACCTCCTCGCAGCACCCCGGCAGCGACGACTCGCCGGCCGGGGCCGCCCTCCGCGAGCTGGCTCGGACGGTTGCCGGGCGGATCAGCGTGATCGCTGCCCCGTTCATGGGCGTAGGTGCCGACCTCCGCCCGAACTGAAGTCCCCCCGGGGGGTGATTCCCCCCGAATAGCGCCGGCTGGACAATCGGCCGATGCGCATCGCGGTCCTGGCCGACATCCATGCGAACCTGCCCGCCCTGCGCGCCGTGCTCGGCGATGCCGTGACCCTGGGCTGCGACGCGGTCTGGTGCCTGGGCGATCTTGTCGGTCGCGGCCCGCATCCTGACGAGGTGGTCACCGAGCTGCGAGCGCTCGAGGTGCCGACCGTGCAGGGGAATTGGGACGAGGCGGTCGGCATGGGCCGGGAACAGCCGGGCCCGATCTGGTCATCGCCCGAGGCGGAGGCACAGGGCATTGCCTCGCTGAGGTGGACGATCGCCCACGTCAGCGACGACAATCGACGCTGGCTGCGACAGCTGCCGCCGACGCTGCGGCTGGAGCTGGAGGATCGGTCCACACTCCTGTTTCATGGCTCGCCGTCGCGGCAGAACGAGTACCTGTGGAGCGATCGGCCCAGCCGGACCCTGAGCCGGATTGCCGCCACCGAGGGTGACGACCTGTTCTGCTTCGGTCACACGCACCAGACCTTTCACCGGGTGGTGGGGGATGCCCAGTTCGTGGCCGCCGGCAGCGTCGGTTGCGGATCGGATGACGACCCGCGGGCGCAGTACGCCATCGTCGAAACCGCGGGCGTCGACCTCAGCGTGCGGTTCCGCAACGTGCGCTACGACCGCGGGCGGGTCGAGCGCGCGCTGGAAGCGGCCGGCCTGGCGGTAGAGCTGTTGCGAGCCGGCCCGGTGCGACACGCCACGCTTGAGGCCTAGCTCAGCGGCGAACCACCCGCGTAGCTCGCCCACGCGCCGATCATCGCTTACAGGGCCGCCTGTTCGCGCTCGTATGGCTGCCCGTCGGCGGCTGGCGGGATGCTGCGCCCGATGAGACCTGCGAGCACGATGATGGTCACCAGGTAGGGCAGCGCATCGAAGAACTGCCCTGGCAGCTGCGCCAGCAGATTGCCCAGCTCACCGCTTGGCGGGAAGAAGTTGATGGAGTCGCCGAGCGCTCTCGAGGAGGCGAAGAGCAGGGCTGCACCGAACGCCCCAATCGGAGTCCACCGGCCGACAATCATCGCCGCCAACCCGATGAAGCCTCGGCCGGCCGTCATCCCCTGTTGGAACGAGTTCGTGCCTTCCATGCTCAGATATGCGCCGGCAAGCCCGGCAAGGGCGCCGGCCATGACGACATTGCGGTACCGCAGCCAGATCACGTTGATGCCTACCGTCTCCACCGCTCGCGGGTGCTCGCCCACTGCTCGTGTGCGAAGGCCCCACCTCGAGCGGAACAGGAGAACCTGGAAGACGATGACGACGACGATGAGCGACATCCCGATCGGCCCCTGACGGAGGAACATGTCGCCGATCCAGCCCACGACGGGAACGTTGGCCAACTCCTTCGGCGGCGTGAACCGCACGAACGCGCCCGCGCCTTCTGGGGACGTCTGTGAGATGAGGTTGTTGAGGTAACCGGTCAAACCGAAGGCGGCGATATTGATGATCGTGCCGCTGATGATCTGGTCCGCGCGAAGTGAGATCGACAGCCAGGCATGCAGAAGCGAGATGAGCATGCCCATCAGCAGCGCGGCTCCCAGCGCGACCAGTAGCGTAGGAGTCGCACCGAAGAAGGCCGATGGAGTCCCTCCCAGGACCGGCTCCACGAGGACGCCAACGTACCAGCCGACGAAGGCAGAGGCGATCATGATGCCCTCGATGCCGATGTTCACCACGCCGGACCGCTCGCACAGCACGCCGCACAAGGCGGCCAGGGCAATCGGCGTCGCGTTCTGCAGGATGATCGGCGCGATGTTCGGGACGATCTCCGCCAGATACCCGACGAGCTGAAACGCGAGCCCGAGAACGGGAATCGAGTACAGAAACTGGATCACGACGTCCATCAGCGGATGCCCGGTCGGCGCCCGTAGGCGGGTCCGATGGTATCGGTTGTCTCGACGGCGGCCTTGACCCCTTGGAGCCTGAAGATTCGGCGGACGAGCTCATGCGCCACCAGGGACAGCAATATCGTCGCCTGCAGGACGTCCACGAGCTCGGCTGGGATGAGGCTCTGCGTTTGAATCTGCATCAGCGGAGCCCCTGCGCGCATGGCGCCGAACAGGAGTGCTGCAAGAGCGATCCCGACCGGGCTCGAGCGCCCCAGCAGTGCCACCGCGATCGCGTCGAAGCCGACAGTCGTGCCGAACGACGCGGTCATGTGGTGCGTGACGCCGAGCACGACGGTCGCCCCCGCCAGCCCTGCGAGCATTCCAGCCAATGACATGGTGAGGACGACGACCAGCCGCGGCTGCATGCCGGCGTAGCGAGCCGCGTCCGGATTAGCTCCCACGGTCCGGATTTCGAAGCCGCGGGTTGTCCGGAACAGAAGCCAGCCAACTGCGAAGACCGCCGCCAGGGCGATCAGCGCTCCCATGTGGCCGTTCTGGCCGATGATCACGGGCAGCGCAGCATTCCCCACCTGGTCGGTGATGGGCGACGGCGACGTGGGCTGATCGAGCGGACCGCTGACCGCCCAGGCGATGACCGAGGCGGCAACGTAGTTCAGCATGATGGTCGTGACCACTTCGTGCGCCCCAGAGACGGCCTTGAGGAAGCCAGGGATGAATCCCCACGCGGCGCCGGCGAGCATGCCGGCCGCGAGCGCCGCCGGGATGGCGATGAATGGCGACGCCTCCTTGAGGGCCACGCCGACGGTTACCGAGCCAAGGGCACCCAGCAGGAACTGGCCCTGCGCACCGATATTGAAGAGCCCCGCCCGGAATGCCAGGCCGACCGCCAGCCCGCCGAGGACAAGTGGTGTCGAGGCTCGCACCGTATTGACGATCGGATCGAGGCCTCCGAGCGCTCCCTGGAAGAGGGCCGCATAGGCCGTGAATGGCAGCGTCAGGTCGAACGCGCGACCCGGGACGACTACCTCGGAGGCGAGGATGACGATGGCGCCGATCAGCAGGGCCAGCAGGAGCGAGACGAACGGCAGGGCCATGGCGGCCCAGGTCTGCCGAGCCAGCGCCACGGCCCGTTGCTGCCAACTGGCCACGCGCACGATGCTCACGCGACGGGTGAGGTCGAGAGGCCCGCGACCTGAGAACCGCCGGTCGCCATCAGGATGCCGATCTCGTTCTTGTCTGCGGTCCGTCCGTCCCGGACCGACACGATCTGCCCGCGATACATGACCGCGATCCGATCCGAGAGCTCCAACACCTCGTCGAGTTCGGCCGACACCAAGAGGATGGCCGTCCCGACATCACGCTTGGCGATCGCCTGGCGGTGGATGAACTCGATGCTCCCAACATCCAGGCCGCGTGTCGGCTGATCGAGCACGAGGAGGCGCTGCTCACCCTCGAATTCGCGAGCCACGATCACCTTCTGCTGGTTCCCCCCGGACAGGGTTCCGCACGTGACCCGGGCAGACGGGGTCCTCACGTCGAAGTCACGGATGCCGCGCACGGCGCGCGCCTCGATCGCCGCCTCGTCGCGGATCATGCCCCGCGCGTAGGGCGCTTCGTAGTAGTCGGTGAGAATGAAGTTGTCCGACAGCGGGAAACTCAGGACGAGGCCGAAGCGATGACGGTCAGCAGGAATGAACCCGACGCCGAGCCGATGGCGCTGACGGGCACCGACGCTGGTCAGGTCGTGGTCCGCCAGCCGGATCCTTCCCGCGCTTGGTCGCCGCAGCCCCACGATCGCCTCGACCAGCTCATCCTGGCCGTTCCCGGCCACACCGGCGATGCCGACGATCTCGCCTGCTCTGACCTCGAGGTTCACCCCGCGCACCGCCTCGCTGCCGCGGTCGTCCTTTACCCGGAGCTCCTCGATCTGGAGAACGACGTCGCCAGGCTGAGACGCGCCGCGGTCGACCGTGAGATTGACCTCCCGGCCGACCATCATCTCGGCGAGGTCCTCCTCGTTGGTGGCTGCGGGAGTGCGGCTCCCCACCACTTTGCCTCGACGAATGACCGTGATCCGGTCCGCGATCTCGAGGACTTCGTAGAGCTTGTGGCTGATGAAGATGATCGCGTAGCCCTCGGCGCGCAGCCTGCGCAGGACGGAGAAGATCTCCTTGGTCTCCTGCGGCGTCAGGACCGCCGTCGGCTCGTCGAGTACCAGGATCCGGGCATTGCGGTAGAGGGCCTTCAAGATCTCGACGCGCTGCTGCCAACCGACGGACAGCGATCCGACGCGCTGCTCGGGGTCGATCTCCCAGCCGAAACTCATGGCGAGGTCGCGAATCCGGCGGTGGGCGCCGGCGCGGTCGAGGAAGATCGGTCCCGCCATCGGCTCCTCGCCGAGCAGGATATTGTCGGAAACCGATAGGACCGGAACCAGCATGAAGTGCTGGTGGACCATGCAGATCCGCTGCCGGATCGCGTCCTGCGGGCTCGTGATCTCGACGGAACTCCCGTCAAGCAGGATCTCTCCCGCATCGGGCTTGGCGAGACCGTAGAGGATGTTCATCAGGGTGGTCTTGCCGGCCCCATTCTCACCGAGAAGGGCATGGATTTCGCCGGGGCGCACGTCCAGGTCGATGCCGTCGTTGGCGAGCACGCCGGGGTACCCCTTCGTGATGCCGCGCATCTCGAGGGCCGGCGCCTGCACCGTCTGGACGCCTGACGTCATCGGCCTCCCGCGAAAGAGACTAGAGACCGATCGGGCGGACCAGTGGCTGGCCCGCCCGATCAGATCAACCGCCTGGGGTTACTGCAGCGTTGTCACGTCGCCGCACTTCGCCGGGCAGGTCACGAGCGTGCCCGCCTTCATCTTGGCAAACGCGGCGTCCAGCAGGGAAGCCATGTTCGCCGGGAGAGCGGCGGCGTTGTCATGGAAGGGGGAATACCCGATGCCATCGCGACTGGCATCCCAGTGGTCGTCCCCACCGGTCATGGTGCCCGCGGCGATCTTGCCGATGTCGGTGGCCACGGCCAGCACCAGCTTCTTCTCGGCGCTCGTGATGATGCACTTCGCCGCATTCGGGTAGGACAGCGCCTGGTCAACGTCCACGCCAATGCCCCAGATGCCGGCGTCGCAGGCTGCGTCGAGCACGCCGTTGCCGGTCTTGCCCGCGACCTGGAAGAGCACATCGACATCAGGATTCTGGGTAAGGAACTGTGCGCCGAAACTCTTGCCGGTGACAGGGTCGTTGAAGGCCTTCACGAAGTCGCTCTCCGTGACAAAGGCCACGACGACCTTGATGTTCGGATTGATCGATTCCGCGCCCAGCTTGTAGCCCTGGATGTACCGAGTGCACGGTCCGCACAGGGTGATGCCGCTGATGGCGCCGATGGTGCCAGTCTTGCTGGCGGAGGCGGCCGCCATGCCGGCCAGGTAGCCGGCCTGGTCCTCCTGGTAGCTCAAGGCCACGAAGTTCGGCACGAGCTTTGCCGCGTCGCCGGGGCACGGGAAGTCAAAGGTTGGCAGGCCCGCGGTGTCGACGCACGGAGGTCCCTGGTCCACGCCGATGAACCAGACGTCGGGGTTGTCGTGCGCGGCCTGGGTCGTATCGAACCCCAGGTTGAACCCGGCGGTGACGATGATGTCATAGCCCTGGTCCACGTACGCCTGGATCGCAGCAGCGTATTCCGAGCTGTCCTTCGGCACGGTGACCGGGGGTGCCGCGGCGCCGATCGCCTTGGCGCCGTTCGTGGCGCCGAGGTAGGTGTACTCGTTGAAGTTCTTGTCGTTGGCCGTCCCGACGTCCGTCACGACACCAATCTTCAGGTCGCTGTGCGGCGCCACGGACGCGGCTGCGGTCGACGCGGACGCTGCCGTCGATGCTGACGGGGAGCTGCCCGCCGAGCAGGCCGCCAGGACCACCGCCAACGAGACGAGGGCGGCGCTCATGCCAACCCATCGTTGCTTTCGCATGGATTCTCCTTCTCCCTCAATGGTGATTGCGGGCGCCGCGAAGGCCGCAGCAATCCCCGTCGCGCCATGAGCCCGGGGGCAGAGCCGGCGCGTTTCGCGCCGATCATACCCGCGCAGCGCGCCCTGCTCAAGCCTTTTGCGCGTTCCCGGCGCATCGCATCGGGCCCATCTGCCCGCCCGTATCATCGCGTCCGATGGAACGCCTGGTGATCTTCGACCTTGACGGCGTCGTCTACCGCGGCGAGCAGCCGGTTCCCGGCGCGCGCGAGCTGGTCGCCGCCCTGCATCGCCACGGAGCCCTGGTGCGATTCGCGACCAACAACTCGATGGCCACGCGAGAGGCGTACGTGACGCGCCTGGCCGGCATGGGGATTCCGGCCGACACGATGGAGATCGTGACGTCCACATCGGCGACCATCGACCATCTCCAGTTGCATCTGCCCAAACTGCGGCGAATCCTGGCCGTCGGTGCCGAAGGCATGTTCGCCGAGTTCCGCGCTGCCGGCTTCGAGGTCACTCCGGCGGCCGACGCGGTGCCGCGCGACTACAACGGTGGCCCCCTGGCGAGCGTGCCCGACGTGGTGATCGCCGGGCTCGACCGAGAGTTCGACTACCGCCGCCTCGCGGCGGCGGCGAGCGCGGTGCGTGCCGGCGCTCGATTCATCGCCACCAATACCGATACCCGCTACCCGACGCCGAGCGGGTTCCTGCCCGGGGGTGGATCCATCGTGGCCGCCATCCGCGCGGCCAGCGGCACCGATCCGCTGGTGATCGGGAAACCCGAGCCGGCCATGTTCGAGACGATCATGGAACGCGCCGGCGTGAGCGCCTCGGACACGGTCGCCATCGGCGACAACCCCGATACCGACATCGTCGCGGCGCGCCGCGCGGGGATCCGGTCGATCCTGGTGCTGACCGGGGTGGCTGATGCGAGCGTCGCCGATCGGCTCAGCGGAGAGAGGATGCCGGACGCGGTGGCCGACGGCCCGGCGGAGGTCGCAGCGCTGCTCGGCCTCGCGCTCAGCTGATGGCCGGGTCGCGCGCGGCCCAGGCGCCCCATGCCAGCTCCGCGGAGGCCGTCATGGCCCGCAACAACTCCTGCGGCCCGAAGCCGCGTCGGAACCCGTTGATGGCGATGGCAGCAAGCTCCCCGCGGGTCGTCCCCTGCGCGGCCGCCGCTCGAGCCATCTCGTCTGTCAGGGTGGTGCCCGACACGGTTCGGTCGTCGGTCGAGATCGTGACGCTGACACCGGCCCGATGCAGCTTGGTCAATGGATGGCCCGCCAGGTCCGGCACGATCCCGGTCTGCACGTTGCTGGTGGGGCACAGGTCGAGGGTGATCTCCCTCTCGCGGAGCAGGGCGATGAGGTCGGGCTGGTCGGCCGCCGTCACGCCGTGGGCGATGCGCCGCACCCCGAGATCGATCGCTTCTTTGATGCGCTCCGGCCCGGGAACCTCGCCGGCATGTGCGGTGAGCGCCAACCCACCCGCCTCGGCGGCACGAAACGCAGCGGCGTGCGGCGGGGCCGGGTATGTCGCTTCAGGTCCCGCCAGGTCGAAGGCGACGACCGGCCGACCAAAGGCAACCGCGGTTCGTGCCAGCTCGACATTGGCACCCGGCGCATGGGATCGCATGGCGGTCACGATCAGACCGATGAACGGTGCCTCTGAGCCCAGCTGCGCCCGCGCATCGGCGACCCCTGCAGCCACCGCAGAGATCACATCCACCACCGGCAGGCCGCCGTCGAGATGCAGGCGTGGGGCCCAGCGGATCTCCGCGTATCGGACCCCGTCCTCGGCCATCGTCTCGACCAGCTCCGCGGTCACTCGCCGGAGGGCCGGGGCGGTCTGCAGCAGTCGGATCGGCAGGTCGAAGTAGGTGAGCAGCTCGGCCTGGTCGTGGCAGCGGGGCGGACCGATGAGGCGTTGGCGCGCCTCGGCCAGCGAGAGTTCCATGCCGATCTCGGCAGCCAACGCCACGGCAGTCTCCGGGCGGACCGCTCCGTCGAGGTGCTGGTGCAGTTCGGCCTTGGGCAGCGAGCGCAGCTCGTCAGTGATCACGCCGCAATGATAGGCGGCCGCTCCGTCTGGGCCGTCCTGTCGCTCGGTCTCGCGGTGGGCGCAAGCGGCCTGTGCTTCGGCCTCCGCGCGGCCAATCCGGCTGTCGCCGATCCTCCCGCGGCCGCCGCCCGGGGAGCAAGACTCGCCACCGCTGCGGCGGCCGCCGACGCTGCGATCGGCGAGCTGGTGCTGCTGCTGGAATCGACGGTCGAGGACGCGCGCCACGGAGCGGCCCTGGTCATGGCGGGCGACGTTCCGCCGGCCCCCCTCCTGCTCGCGGCGGCGGACCGACTGGAGCAGGGGCTTGCCACCGTCGACGAGGCGCGGCGGGCGTTGGCGATCCTCGACGGCGTCGCCGGGGCGACTGACCCGGCGCTTGCCTTCCCCGAGCTGCTGGCCGATCGGTTCGCGCTCACCAGCATCGGTTCGCAGCTGCGCGCGTCGGCCGAGGCGGCAACCCAGTTCGTGGAACGGCGCCATGCCTCCGATGCGGTCCTGCTTGCACTGCGGGACGGCATCGCAGCGCTCGACGGCAACGATCCGCATGCCGCTCTCCGCCAGATCGGCACGGCGTGGGCCGCACTCGGGGTCTTGACGAGCTGGCAGCAGCCTCCACTCGCCCTGGCCGTCTGGTTGCGCACCTCGGGCGAGCTGCTTGATGCGGCCGCGGCGATCGCAACGGCGGCCATTGCCGGGGACCGGCAGGCGCTCGAAGCCGCTGGTCGTCGCTACGCCGACGCGTCGGTGGCAGCCCGGCAGGCCGATTCGGCTCTGGCCATTGCCCTGGCCGAAGGCGGCTCGGCCACGACCTCGGTGCCCCTGCGTCGGCTGGCCGACCTTCTCGCCTCAGCGGCCGAGCTGCGTGCGTCGCTCGCCGGCCTGCTGGCCCGCGGCTGACGGGCGGGATCGGCTGTCTATACTGGCTTGACCTGCGGTCCACCACCGCTGCCCCACCGCTGAGGAGAGAAACGGATGCGCGTCCGCGCTGAATCGACCAACCCCGCCAATGTGCAGACCGATGTGCTGGCCATTCCCATCTACCGACACGACGGCGACTGGCCGGCCGATCTGACTGCGCTCGACGCGGCATGCGGCGGTGCGATTGCGCGCGCCCTCGCGTGGGGCGAGTTCGATCCGACGGAGGACGAGACAGGACTGATCGAAGTGGAGGGCATTGGCGCCGCCAGGATCCTGTTGATCGCAGCCGGACGGCGCGGCCGCGGGCCCTGGCGCGCGCGACGGATGGCCTCCAAGGCCACTCGACGGCTCCAGGGTCGTGGGGCGACCAGCCTCGCGCTCTGGCTGCGCGATGGGGAGGGCGCGGACGCGTTCGCCGCCGCCGCCATCGGTGCCAGCCAGGGCACCTTCCGCCCGTACGCGTACTACGGCAGGGTCAGGGACACCGCCGCCACCCTGCGCAGTGTCGAGCAGCTGGTGCTGATCGGCGATGGCGCTCCCACCGAGGCCGTCCTGCAGGCTGCGATGACGGTCGCGGACGGTGTCGAGTGGGCGCGCACCCTCGCGAATCGGTCAGCCAATGACCTGTACCCCGAGGAGATGGCCAGGCTCGCCAGGGAGCTCGAGGCCGACGGCTGCACGGTCGAGGTGCTCGGACCCGCCGAGATGGCTGCGCTGGGGATGGGAGCCCTGCTGGGGGTCGGGCAGGGGGCCGCCCACGAACCGCGGCTGATCGCCATCAAACTGCCCGGGTGGAAGAGCGGGGGCGATCGGCGGCTCGCGATCGTGGGCAAAGGCGTCTGCTTCGACTCAGGCGGAATCAGCCTCAAGTCTTCGGATCGAATGGAGGAGATGAAGCACGACAAGTCTGGTGCCGCCGCCGTGATCGCGGCGGCGCGGACCGTCGCCCGACTGGCGCCGCAGACCCCGCTGATGGCGGTCGCGCCCATGGTCGAGAACATGCCCGGTGGCAATGCGCAGCGCCCCGGCGACGTGGTCAAGGCCATGAACGGCAAGACCATTGAGGTCATCAATACCGATGCCGAAGGTCGCCTGATCCTGGCCGATGCACTGCATTGGGCGGAGACCCAGGGCGCAACCCACATCGTCGACGTAGCGACGCTGACCGGGGCCGCGGCGGTCGCCTTTGGCGACCTGATCAGCGCCTACTTCGCGCGTCCTCGGGACTGGGGAGATGCCGTCCAGGCTGCGGCCGACGCGACCGGCGAGTGGTTCTGGGAGATGCCGCTGGCGACCGAGTACCGCGACAGCCTCGACTCGGCGCACGCTGACATCGTCAACTCGGCGTCCCGCGAGGGCTCGCTGATCAAGAGCGCGGTCTTCCTCTCCGAGTTCGTGACCGTGCCCTGGGTGCACATCGACATTGGCGGATCGGCGTATCTCATCCACGACAAGGCGCACAACCCGAAGGGCTCGCTGGGCACCACCGTCTCGACGCTCGTTCGGCTGGCGCTCGACTTCACCGCGAGCGCGCGCAGCTGAGCGTGGCGGAGCGGCCCGGAGTGCCGGTATGACGCCGTTCGTGGTGGTGGCAGCGATCGGGTTTGCTTTCATCGGCGCAGTCGGCGAGCGGCTGGCCAGCGTGTGGCCGGCCGATGAGGCCTCGCACCGCGCCCCCGGCCTGCGCATGCTGCTGCTGGCGATCGCGGCAGGGGGGGCCGGCGGAGCGCTGGCCTGGCGGTCCAGCCTGCCGTTGTGGGCGACTGCGGTCGACCTGCTGATCCTTGCCCTTCTGGTGCTGCTCACCGCCACCGATCTGGAGCAGCGCCGCCTGCCGCACCTGCTGCTGGACCCCCTGATCGCGGCGGCGGCGCTGTTCGTCCTGTTCAACCCGACCGTGACCCCGCTCGCCGCTCTCATCGGCGCGGCGGTGGCGGTCGGCTTCCTGGGCGTGCTCGGCCTGATCATTCGCGGCGGCGTGGCGCTGGGAGATCTTTACCTGGTGGCGCCGCTGGGCCTGCTGCTCGGCTGGCCTGCCGTCTTCCAGGCCATCTTCGTGGCCGCCGTCCTGTCGGCCGTCACCGCAATCGCCCTGCTGGCGACGCGGCGCGTGGGCATGAAGAGCTACATCCCCTTCGGACCATTTCTTGTGGCCGGGACGGTGATCACGCTCCTTCTGGACCCCGGACTGCTGGGTCAGCTGGCAGTCACCGCGGCCGCGCTCTTCCGGCGCTGAAGCGCCGGCGGGAGGGGCTGGCGCATTGCGGCAGCGGTCGGCTATGCTTTCCTCCCTTGCCTCCGCCAACACCGGGGGCGCTTTGTCCGCCGTCCTGACCCGCCCGGGGTCCGGCGGACAGGGCAGCGTTCGGTACTGTCATGCACGGAGCCATGTCGATCGCCCGTCGGTCAGCCGCCCCATGGGTCGCCGCTCTCCTCCTCGTCACGGCTCTCGTTGGGCCCGCGAGGTGGCAGCCCGTGGTGCGCGCCTCGGATCCGAGCGTCAGCGACGCCATCAGCGAGCAGCTTCGGATCGAAGCTGAACTGGCCCGCCAGCGGTCACAGTTCGCCGACCTGCAGCGAGAGCAGGCCGACCTGGCGGCCAGCCTGATCGGGATCGCCGCCGACATCGACACGGTCGGGCTTCAGATCGATCTGGCGGTCAAGCAGCTTGCAGACCTGACCGACAGGCTGGCTGCAGCCGGACTCGAACTTCGAGCCTACCAATCGGACGTTGACAACCTGGCGGAGAACCTGCGGACGGTGTCCAGTGAAGTCGACGTTTCGAAGGTCGAGCTGTCGAGCCGCGAGGCGCTGCTCCAGGACCACCTGCGCACCGCCTACGAGCGGAGCCAGACCTCGATACTCGAAGTGCTGCTGTCGACCGATTCCTTCACCAAGGCAACCAACCAGCTTTCGACCATGCTGAGTCTGACCGAGGAGGATCAGCGCCTGGCAGACGAGATCGAGGGTCGCCGCGCCGTGCTGGAGAAGCGCCTCGCCACGTTGAGCCAGAGCCGCGAAACGCTGGCCGCGCTCCGAGACGCGGCTGCGGCGCGATCAGCGGCGCTTGGAACGCAGCAGCGCCAACTTGACGCGGCTCGCGCCGCGCTCGAGGCGAAGCAGCGGCAGCTCGTCGAACTGCAGGGAGCGCGCGAGAGCGATCTGCAGGCCGCCTCGCTGTCGGCCCAGCAGCAGCGTGAACAGCTGGCCGCGCAGGAGCTGTTGCTGGCCGGGCAGCAGGCCCTGGTTGACCGGCTCACGGCGGACGCCAAGGCCCTCGACGTTGCCTATCGCGGCCGCTTCGAGTGGCCCGAGCGCGGCAGCTTCCTGGTCACCCAGGAGTTCGGCCTGACCCCGTGGTCGTCGTTTCACACCGGGCTCGACATGGCCTATTACGCCCCTACCTGCGGCGGCCCGATCTACGCCGCCGCGGATGGCGTGGTGCTCGAGGATGGCCGCCCGCTGGCGCAGTACGGGGACACCGCCGTCGGGGTCGTCATCGGTCATTCGCAGCGCCTGCGGACTGACTACTGGCATCTGTCCACCGAAATCGTCACGGTGGGTCAGCACGTTCAGACCGGCGACCTGATCGGGTACGAAGGGATGACGGGCATGGCGACCGGCTGCCACCTGCATTTCGGGGTCATCTTTGATGGCTCGCCGGTAAGCCCGAGGCTCTACCTGCCCTGAGGCCCCACCCGCTCGGCCGATTCGACCGCCGCGGCGTCATGCGGTACCGTTCTCCCTGATGAACCCCCTCATGCAGCGCCGCCGCCACCGGCTGATGAGCCACCGCAGCGGCCACCGACGCTCTCGCGGGCGCGGCCTCACCACCTTCCTCGCCGTCATGGTGGGACTCTTTGTGGTCTTCGTCGGGGCGACGGCGGCCGGAACGGCGGGAGGCCTGCTGGCGGCCTATCAATACTTTGCGGCCGGCCTGCCCGACCCGCGCATCCTCGATGGGATCGAGTTGCCTGCCTCGACCTACCTCTACGACCGGACCGGAACACACTTGCTTGCTCGTTTCGAATGCGAGAACCGCGAACAGGTGGCCTTCAGCGACCTTCCCGACTTTGTCGTCAACGCGACGGTGGCTGGCGAGGACCGAACCTTCTGGACCAACGACGGGATCGACTACACCGCGGTGGCGCGCGCCGCGCTGGCCAACCTGGCCGCGGGCTCGGTCGTCCAGGGAGCGAGCACCATCACCCAACAGGTGATCAAGTACGCCGGGTCGATCAAGGAAGCGCAGGCCCTCTTGCAGCCTCCCTCGGCGGCGCCCTCGATCGAACCCGATCCCGGAAGTGTTCCGGCCGAACAGGATCCGTGCGAACAGCCGAATCTGACCTTCCTCGAGGGGCGCGGCTTCGAGGACAAGATCCGCGAGCAGATCCTGGCGCGCCAGGTGACCGCTGCCTACCCGGGGCGCACAGGCAAGGAGAAGATCCTCGAGAGCTACCTCAACTTGATCTTCTACGGCAATCGCTCTTATGGAATCAAGGCCGCAGCGGCGAACTACTTCGCGGTGACCGACCTCCAGCAACTGACGCTTTCCCAGTCTGCCTTTCTGGCGGGCCTCCCCAAGCTGCCGAGCTTCTACGACCCCTACCAACCGGCCGCGGCACCGCGCGGACCCGAGCTCGCCATGGCCCGGCGCGACGATGTGCTGGCCGCCATGCTCCGCGACCACTACATCACGCTGAACCAGTTCGAGCTGGCCAAGGCGACCACGTGGGAGGAGATGAACCCGAGCCAGGTCACCTCGGTCCTGCAGGAGCCCCACTTCAGTTACCGGGCGGAGCGCGAGGTTGAACGCATCCTGGCCTCCCTGGGGGTCAGCAACCCCGCCCAGGCGGTGCGCACCGGGGGCTATCGCATCATCACCACCCTCGACTACGGCCTGCAGCAGCAGGCCAAGGCGCAGGTCGTCAATTACGTCACCGAGCTGGCCGACAAGAACGTGCACAACGCCGCACTGGTGGCCATCAATTCAGCCACGGGTGAGATCGTGGCGTACGTCGGAAGCGTTGACTACGACAACCGCACCGACCCTCGCGTGCAGGGTCAGTTTGATGTCGCCGGACTGGGGCTCAGACAGATCGGATCGGCCTTCAAGCCGTTCACCTACACCTCCGCGTTCCGCGCGCGCCAGGCGACCCCCGCCACCTTCTTCGTGGATGCCAGCACCCAGTTCGGGAACTACGTGCCCGTCAACGCCGACTATCAGGCTCACGGGCCGCTGCTGGCGATGGATGCCCTGCGCTACTCGCTGAACGTCCCGTCGGTGATGATGCAGTCCCTGGTGGGAGTAGACGCCACCGCCGCGTTTGCCGAGTCGTTGGGCCTGGCGAGCAAGCAATACATCACCGATCAGGACCCCGGTCTCACCCTGGCCCTCGGCTCGGTGCCGGTCACGCTGGCCAACGCAACGCAGGCCTACAGCGCGTTTGCCAACCAGGGGACGCTGCATCCTGCGACCACCATCCTCGAGATCAAGGATCGCACCGGCAAGGTGGTCTACACGCTTGCCGACAACGGTCCCAAGCCGACCCAGCCGATGACCCCGGCCGAGGCGTATCTGACCCACTGGATCATCCAGGGCAACACCGACCCTCAGTTGAACCTGTGGTGGGGTGAGCGCGCGATGATCCAGAACGAGAACGGAGTGCGCCGGGACGCGGCCGCCAAGACCGGAACGACGACCGATTTCAAGGACGTGACTGCCTTCGGGTACGTGGCCAACTCCCTGACGACGGGGGTGTGGATGGGCAACAACAACCAGGAGCCGCTGGCGAACGGCCTCTTCAGCGCCAACGGCCCCCTCTACCTGTGGCACGACTTCATGGCGATCGCGGTGAACCAACCGTGGGACTGGAACGGCCAGGCGTCGGTGCCTCTGACCACGTTCCAGCAGCCGGCAGGCATCGTGACCGCGAACGTGTGCAGGTTCAGCGGCATGGCGGCCACCGCCGCCTGCGGCGCGACCATCGAAGTTCCGTTCCTCGACGGGACCGTGCCTCCGCCCGACAATGTGCATGTCAACGGCGGCGGTGGAGGGCCGATAGGAACTCCGGATCCGAGCGGCCAGGTCACGATCCGGCTGAGTGGGCCGTGCTTCGACATCGTCGCCGAGATCCAGCAAGATCCCCGCCGCGGGGCTGCGTGGGTGCAGGCGACCAAGCAGTGGGCCGATCGGCTGGTGAATGGCCAGCTTGGCGCCAAGGGGAATACCAACGATCTGCCAACGGTCGGCCCCGAGAAGATCTGGGTGGGCATCTCGCCGGTCCCGGGCAAGGGAGGGTACGGCGCCCCGATCTGCGGCGACCTGAAGGTCACTCCCAGCCCCAGCCCCAGCCCGACGCCCAAGGGCGGAGGTTCAGGCTGTCCTCCCGGCCAGCCCGGCAAGTGCACTCCCAGTCCGACACCAACAGCCGTCGCGCTCGTTGTCATCAACGGCGCGCCGTCCACCAGCGCCATGCTGATCCCGATCTTCGCCGTTCCGATGGTGGTCGGACTGGTGTCGCTGCTCGGCCGCGCGGCAAGGTGGCCCCGGCGCAGGCCGACGAGGCGCTGACCTTGCGCCGCTGGCGTTGCGGCGCTCGTGCGAGAATCCTCACGTGTCCAAGTCGACCCTGACCCTGGTGCTCGCCGGCGGCGAGGGAGAGCGGCTCTCGATCCTGTCGCAGGTGCGCGCCAAGCCGGGCGTTCCGTTCGGCGGCAAGTACCGGATCATCGATTTCGCCTTGTCCAATGCGGTCAACTCCGGGCTTACCGACGTTGCGGTGCTCACCCAGTACGCGCCGCGGTCGCTGATCGATCACATCGGTGTCGGCCGACCCTGGGATCTCGACCGCAGCCGTGGCGGGGTCAACCTGCTGCAACCCTACCTCGGACGCGGTCGCGCCACGGATTGGTACCGTGGGACCGCCGACGCGGTTCGCCAGAACCTGGACTTCGTGGCGGATCGCGATCCGGAACTGGTGCTCATCCTGGCCGGGGATCACATCTACAAGATGGATTACCGCCCCTTCATCGAGCTGCACCGCTCGAGCGGGGCAGAGATCACCTGTGCGGTGCGTCGAGTCCCGATCTCGGAGGCGCATCGGTTCGGCATCCTGGAGGCCGATGCCAACGGCCGGGTGACCGCCTTCGTCGAGAAGCCTGCTCTCCCGACCGGCGACCTGGTCAGCATGGGGGTCTATGTCTTCTCGTGGCCAGGACTGCGCGACCTGCTCACCGCCGAACGAGTCGACTTTGGGCGCGACGTGCTGCCCCACATGGTCGCCTCGGGGAGACGCGTGTATGCCTACGAGTTCGATGGCTACTGGCAGGACGTTGGGACGGTCGAGGCCTACTGGCAGGCGAGCCTCGATCTGTTGTCCGACCAGCCGGGCATCGACCTCTACGACCGGTCATGGCTGATCTATACCCGCAGCGAAGAGCGTGCGCCGGCCCTGTTCGGCGCCGATGCCGTCGTCCAGCGGTCGATGATCAGTCACGGATGCTTGATTGAAGGCACGGTCGAACACAGCATCCTGAGCCCCGGCGTGCGCGTCGGTCGGGGCGCCACCGTGCGCGACTCGATCGTGATGTTCGACACGGTCATCGGCGAGGGAGCGGTCGTTGACCGCGCCATCATCGACAAGGACTGCGCCATCGGGCCAGGCGCCCAGGTCGGAGTGGGGGACGACCTGCGTCCGAACCGGATCGAGCCCGAGCGGCTCTACGCGGGGATCACGATCATCGGCAAACGGGCCGAGATTCCCGGAAGGATGACCATTGGGCGGAACTGTCGGATCGACCCCAGCGTGGTCGAGGCCGATTTCGGTGGGCGCAGTGCGGTCCGCTCCGGCGAGACGGTGAGCCACCCTGGCTGAGCCGGGACCGCCTCTCGACGACTGGTTGGCCGAGCTTGGCCTGGACGTGATCGCCGCAGTCGGCCGGGCCGGCGATTCGGCCTACACCCGCGACCTGATGCTCGACGGCGAGCGTCGCTTCGATCTGCGCACCACGGTCGCCTGGATCGAGGGGATCGGCCTCTCGGTATGGGCCTACTACGGACTCGAGGCGATGGAGATGCCCAAGCGGGTCTTCCACCGCATGCTGCGCGCCAACTACGAGTACCCATTTGTTAAGTTCGCCCTGACCGATGATGACCGGCCGATGCTGATTGCCGAGCTCCACGGCGCGGGACTCGACCGCAACGCCGTGGGTCGCGCGCTGACGGCCATCACGGTGGTCGCCGATCGGCTGCTGGAAGAAACCGCATCCGCGGTTGCCGATCGCGGCGAGCTCCCAGATTGGACCGGCAGGGCGTCACGCAACCCTGACCTTCTGCGGATCTATCGGGCCGAGGTGGAATCCGCGATGCCCGCCTTCGAGCCGCCCGTGCCGCGCCCGCGCCGCCGCTCCCGGCTGGATCAGCTCTTCGACAGGTACCGATGAGGCGAATCCTTGCGTTGCTGGCGGCGGCGCTGCTCATCAGCGCCCCGTCGGCCCCTCCGGTGACAGCCGGCAGCGGCTACACCATGCAGACCGCCGCGCAGTACGTGGTCGACCCTGTCGCCGGGCGCATCGGCGTCACCGTCGGGGTTGACTTCACGAACACGACCCCTGACCCGGCGGGCAGCCTCAGCGCCTTCGATCGGATCGACCTGGCGGTCCAGGAGGGCGCCTCCGAGGCCAAGGCCTGGGATGATGTCGGCCCCCTGGCGGTCGCGCTCGCGGTGCGCGACGGCCTCACGGTCGCCTCGGTCACGCCGCGCACGCGACTCGGTTTCGAGCAGCAGGCCAGCTTCTCGCTGAGCTACGTGCTGGCCGACCGTTCTGGTTCCGACCTGCACGTTCGACCCGAGGTGGTGGAGTTCGCCGCCTGGGGCTTCGGCACCGCCGGCGAGGTCACGATCGATCTGCCCCCCGGCCTCGCGGTCAGCTCGGACGGCGATCCGCTGAAGGTCGAAACCGGACCCGAGCGGACCCGGTTGAGCAGCGGGCCGATCGCCGACCCGACCCGGTGGCTGGTCCACGTGACCGCCATCGGACAGCCGACCTTCACGACCTCCTCGCGGCGGGTGACCCTGGCCGGCGCCACCGTGGAGATCCAGCTCCGGGCCTGGTCCACCGACCGGACGTGGGGCGACCGGGTTGCCGCGACCATCCTGCGGGCCCTGCCGCGCCTCGAGGCTGGGTCCGGGATCCCGTATCCGCGTGTCGGCCCGCTGGTGGTGGTTGAATCGTTTTCGGCGGCCGATGCGACCGACGGGAGCGCGCCCTCAGCTTCCGAGATCCAGGTCGCCTTCTCGGCATCGGATTTCACCGTGATCCATGAGCTGGCGCACGTGTGGGCCAGCCCAAAGCTGGTCGCCGAGCGCTGGTTACGCGAGGGACTTGCCTCTCACCTCGCCGAGCGGGTGGCGGGCGCCCTGGGGATCGACCGTCCGTACAGGCCGTCAATGCGCGCTGCCGAGCTGGTAGCCGATGCGTTCCCCCTGGAAGAATGGGGTTCCGGGTCACGGGGACCGGTCGCCGACGCCTACGGCTACGCCGCGTCCTGGGCACTGTTTGAGGGGTTCGCCCAGAGGCTGGGAGAGGCCGGGCTGCGGTCGGCATTGACCCGCGGCGCGGCGGGTGTCTCTGCCTACGATCCGAGTGCGCCAGGGGCCGCCAGCACCGGTCCGCCCGCGCCCCCGATCGACTCGAGGCGCCTGCTCGACCTGCTGAGCGAGGTGGGCGGCCTCGACATGGGCATCCTGTTCGGCGATGTGGTGTTTGGCCCCAAGGCTGCTCCCGAGCTGCGCTCGCGGGCGGTCGCCCGGCTCGCCTACGGCTCCCTGCTCGACATGGCGGGGGGCTGGGGAGCGCCCGACGCGATTCGCGCCGCGATGGCCGCCTGGGCATTCGATGACGCGCTCAAGCAGATGCGTGATGCGCGACGGTGGCTCGACGAGCGCGATCGATTCCTCGTCGCCCTCGATGCGGCCGGCCTGACGCCGCCGGATCGCCTGCGCCAGCGGTACCTCGCCGAAGGAGGCGGACCCGGAGCCCAGGCAGAGCTGGACGCCGAACGAGCAGTGCTCGAGGCGATGACCGCCGCCGCGGATCGCATCGAGCGTCCGCGGGGGATCGTGGAGCAACTCGGCCTCTTCGCCGGCGACGACGGATCTCGGATGCTGGCCGACGCCGGTGCCAATTTCGAGGGCGGCGACCTGCGCACCGCGTCCCAGCTGATTGCCGCGGCCGGGCACCGCCTCGACGGCGCGCCGGTTGATGGTCTCCTGCGCATCGGGGCGCTGGCGCTGTTCCTGTTGGTTGCCGTCCTGGGGCTGCGCACCGGGCGAGCGCGTCCGACCCACTACACTGCGGCGCAATGACTGGCCCGCCACCCCACTTCCGCGCCGACGCCGATGTCCTGTCCGGCGACACAGCGGACGTCTATTTCGACCGCGCGCACCGAATCCTGGCTGCCGAGCGGCTCGACCCGGTCGTCACTATGGAAGTCTTCGCGCGCGAGGACGCGGTCCTGTGCGGGGCGGCAGAGGCGCTCGTTTACCTGCGCCAGATCCTGGCGCCCACCCTTGGACACGACCCGCAGCCGATCGTCGAGTCGCTGGCCGACGGTGACCTGATCGGCCCGAAGGAGGTGGTCATGCGCATCACCGCGCGCTACTCGGCCTTCGGCCTCTATGAAACCGCGCTGCTCGGGATCCTCTCGCAGAGCACCGGCTGGGCGACCGCCGCGCGGCGCATCGTCGAGGTGGCGGACCCGATCCCGGTGATCGGCTTCGGGGCGCGCCACGTGCACCCCAGCGTGGCCGACCAGATGGATTACGCCAGCGTGGTGGGCGGCTGCGTGGGCGCCTCCACGCCCGCCGGGGCGCGGCTGGCGGGCCTGGCGCCGACCGGCACCATGCCCCATGCGCTGATCCTCATCTTCGGTGACACCGTGCGCGCCGCTGAGGCATTCGACCGGCACATCGACCCAGAGGTGCCGCGCATCGTCCTGGTCGACACCTTCAAGGACGAGGCGGAAGAGTCGCTGCGGGTGGCCGATGCCCTGGGCGAGCGGCTGTGGGGGGTGCGCCTCGATACCCCCTCAGAGCGCGGCCGCGTCACCGCGGACCTTGTGAAGGAGGTCCGCGCGCGGCTCGATCTGGCCGGCCATGGTCACGTGAAGATCGTGGTGTCGGGCGGCATCGATCCCGACCGAATCGCCTACTTCAAGGCGGCGGGCGCCCCCATCGACTCGTTTGCGGTCGGATCGGCCATCTCGGACGCCAGCCCGATCGACTTCACCGGGGACCTCAAGGAGATCGACGGGCAACCGATCGCGAAGCGGGGCCGAATCCCGGGCCGTACTGCGAACCCGAGGTTGCACGCGATCGACCTCTCCGCCTAAAGACGGCGGACGATCCGCACCTTTGGGCGGCGACGCCCGGCCTTCGTGACATCCAGCGGGATGACGCTGATCATCCCGTCGGCCTCCAACACGGCCAGCTTCACCTCGGAGACGTCGCCGACGCCATGCTCGCGCATGGCCATCTCGCAGTCCTCGATCGACAGCTCCTCGCGCTCAAGTGCCCCCCGGATCCAGGCACCGTCGCGTGCCAGCACGGTCGGGGGCGATTCGAGCAGACGCTGGATGAACGGAACGCGAGAGCGAGCCCACGAAATCGCGCGGTTCATCACGACCAGCGTGACGATGATCACCAGGCCACCGGACACCGAGCTGTCGGGCCCGGTCATGGCCGGTTGCACCGCGTTGGCCACAAGCAGGATCAAGACCAGGTCGGTCAAGGTGAACTGGCCGACCTCCCGCTTGCCGAAGAGGCGCAGGGCCGCGAGCAGGGCCAGGTAGATGAGGGTCGAACGGACCATCAGCTCCCAGACCGGGACCTGCAGCTCCCACATCGGACTAGCTGCGCCCATCCGCCAGCCACCGAGCCAGCCAATAGATGCCGACCAGCGACTTGGCATCCTGGATCTGTCCGTCATCGGCCGCCGCCAGGAGCTCTGGCAGCGCGACCCACGAGCGCTCCAGGGCCTCGTCGTCGGGGGCCTGGACCTCGATCGGCGTCAGCTCGGTGGCGAGGAAGAGGGTGAGCCGCTCGGTCGAGAAACCCGGGGCCGTAAAGAAGGTCGGCCCCTCGTCCCAGTGGCCGGCCGCCAGGCCACATTCCTCGGCCAGCTCGCGCTCGGCCGTCACACGTGGCTGCTCGCCGGTCTCAAGCGTACCGGCGGGAATCTCCAGCAGCTCTCCTTCGGCCGCCTGGCGCCACTGGCGGACCATCGCCAGGCGCTCGCCATCCCAGGCGCAGATGGCCACGGCGCCGCGATGCTCGACGATCTCGCGGCTCGCGTGCCGCCCCGATTCGAGCTCGACCTCGTCGACACGCAGGTTGAGGAGGCGCCCGGCGAAGACCGGTCGGCTGCCGATGGTGCGCTCGCGCATGTCGCGCATCCTAGTCGCCGGCGGCCGCCCGTGCGGTGTCGTCGGCGTGGTGCCTCTGATGGAGGTCCCAACAGCCATTCAGTCGCCGGGGTGACTCCGCTGCGCCACATCCCGGCCAACCGGGCCGCCCTATGGACTCGGCAGCGTGACATTCGGCCACTATCTGGCTGGTGGGTCCTCCCTGCGCCGCAAAGGATCCCCGGCACGCGGGCCACCCGGTCAGAGGATGACCAGCCCGTTGGCCCCCGGATCGCGTCCTGTGCCAAGCGCCCAGAGCGTTTCGCGGGTGTCGAGCGGCAGTGTCTGTCGGAGCGTTGCGATCGCAGCTGCCACCACTTCGCGGTTGTGATGAGTGCTCGCCACGAGCAGGACGACGCGGTCGATACCGCTGTCGCGCTGTTTCAATGCGATCCGCCGCTGCAGCTGCTGAACATCGGAAAGCCTCGTCTCGGCCTCGACTCCGATGGAGACGGGGCCATCCAGCCGTGCATCCCAGGCTCGAAGATCGCCGGCGATCGGCATGGGAGCTTCGGCAGTCCAGCGGAACGCGGGATGCGTGCGGCCGCGCATGCGGTCGAGCAGCCGGAGGTGGCCCGCGTCGCGAATCGGTTCACCTACGGGGTAACCCTTGACTGACAAATCGTGGCCGACCACTGCGCACAGCACCGCCACCGTCCGCATCGTGACATCTCGCGAGTGTCCGATTTCAAGTCGGCACAGCAATGAGCACGAAATTCCTGCCGCGCTCGCCACCTCACGTTGCGTCAGGCCGGCTGCATGGCGCCAGCCCCGCAGGTCAAGACCGATCGAGTGCACGATTCGCTCGGCACGCAGCAATCCCCTGGTGCGCTGGCTCTCTCGGGGAGACACGAGGCAATCCTGCCGCACGGGGCTTATGCGCCGATTACCGCCGCATTTGCCACGCGGGCTCCTGAGCTCCGTGGCGCCGGCGCCCGAGGTCGCGCAGGCGACACCCATCGGCCATTCTTTCGCCAGCCGGTCGCCGCAGGAGGTCATTCGGAACCTTGACCCAGCCGCAAAGGCG